>Ga0315274_10002312_pt1 | contig 28895 bp, 32 predicted proteins | sample YL17G02_20_MG_FD_203700 | JGI IMG/M metagenome (GOLD analysis project Ga0315274, IMG submission 203700) | Sediment microbial communities from Yellowstone Lake, YNP, Wyoming, USA - YL17G02_20 | ecosystem: Environmental > Aquatic > Freshwater > Lake > Sediment | place: USA: Wyoming | collected...
AAACTAACAACCCTGATCCTTCTTCCGGAAGTTGGTTCCGCTCGCATTAAGATCGCCTCCGGGTTTTATATCGGAAGCGATCCAGGTAAATTTCACTTATTTAAGAGAATAACGTTCTCAATATGCGGCGTATGGGGGAAGAGGTCCAGGGGCTGGATAGCGGAGATCTTATAGCCGAAAGGCAGGAGTTTGTCGATATCCTGCTTCTGGGAGTGGGGATTGCAGGAAACATAGATGATGCGGTCGGGTTGGGCTTCGCCCAGCTTGGCAATTACCTTCTTGTGGATGCCGGGGCGGGGAGGGTCCACGATTGCAATATCGAAAGAATATTCAAATTCCTCCAGCATATCTTCCGCCCGCCCGGCCAGGGCGGAATAATTGGTGATCTCATTAAGCATGGCATTGTTCTCAGCGTCTTTCACCGCCACTTCATTTTCTTCCACCCCGATAATTTCCTCTGCTTGATGTGCCAGGTATAGTCCAATGGTGCCCACACCGGAATAAAGCTCCAGCACTTTTTCGCTCCCGGAAAGGTCGGCGAATTTCTTGATAGTTTCCAAAAGATTCACTGCCTGATAGGAATTTGTCTGGAAGAACGACTGGGCGGGGATGCGGAATCTGATGTTACCCAGTTTTTCTTCGAGATAATCCTGGCCGATGAATTTTTGGATATCACCCACCGAGCGGTCGGCGGGGGAGGGATTGACGCTCCACAAAAGCCCGCGGGTCAGGTCGGACAGCTTTTCCCACAGTTCTTCCAAATTGAATTCCCCTTTAGCGGTCAGGATATTTACCAGATTATTGTTGATGAACTTGCCTTCGCGGATGACCGCGTGGCGCAGGATGCCGTCTTTGGCCTCCTTGAACTTGCGAAGTTTTTTCCACTGGGTGAAATATTTGAGGCGGTTCAATATTTTATTGCTTCCCTCCGACATCAGCCAGCATTTTTCAACATCAATGATCCGGTCCCACTGGTTCTTGAGCCCCAGGGTGAAGTCCGGCCCGAAGGCAAAGTCCATGCGGTTGCGGTAGAAGTATTCGTGAGGTGAGGGGAGGATGGGGGAGCTGTCGCCGAAAAGCTTTTTTACGACCCCTTCTTTGAACTTCAGCTGTTCTTCATATTTTAGCCCCTGCCAGAGGCAGCCGCCGCACACCCCAAAGTGCTTGCAGGCCGGGGTTTGGCGTTTAGCCGAGGGTGAGCTGAGCTTTAAAAGCTTTCCCAGTTTCTTTTTGTGGTTGACGATCTCAATTTCAACGACATCGCCGGGATAAGCGTAAGGAACAGCGTAGCCCTCACCCAATCCTCTGCCCTTTTCATCTAAACTTGTTATTTCAATCTTCATTTGATTCTATTATAACATTTATATTATAATTGACTCATGAAGGACTTTATCTCCATCCACGATCTATCCATCGCCGAAGTCAACAAAATTTTGGACTTGGCGGCGGAGCTCAAGAAAAAGCCGCTCCAGGATTGGTTGGCAGGAAAATCCCTCGCCCTGATATTCGAAAAGCCCAGCACCCGCACCCGGGTCTCCTTCGAGGTGGGAATGTTCCAGCTCGGCGGCACCACCATCCACCTCTCCCCCAACGCGGTGCAGCTGGGGGTGCGCGAGAGCATCGCGGATGTGGCCCGCACCCTTTCGCGCTACGTGGAAGGGGTAATGTTGCGGACTTTCGATCATAATGATTTACTGGAGTTCGCCAAGTTCGCGACCGTGCCGGTGATCAACGGGCTTTCGGACCTCTCGCACCCCTGCCAGGCCTTGGCGGATGTATTTACTATCAAGGAGAAGAAAGGATTGAAAAATCTTAAGGCGGCCTACATCGGCGACGGCAACAATGTTTGCCATTCCCTGATGTTCGCGGCCGCCAAAGTGGGATTGAACCTTACCATTGCCACGCCCAAGGGTTATGGGCCCCAGGCGGAGATCGTGAAGCTGGCTTTTGAGGATGCCCGGCAGACCGGAGTGGAAATAGACATCTTAAACGATCCGGTGATAGCCGCGAAAGATGCGGATGTCATCTATACCGATGTGTGGGCCAGCATGGGGCAGGAGAAACAAAAGGTGGTTAGGGTAAAGGCCTTTAGGAAATTTCAGATAAATCACGAGCTGGTGAAGGTGGCCAAGCCCGATTATATCTTCATGCACTGCCTGCCGGCCCACCGCGGGCAGGAAGTAACCGACGAAGTCATAGATTCGGCCAATTCGGTGGTCTTCGATCAGGCGGAGAACCGCCTGCACGTGCAGAAGGCGATATTGGCGATGCTATTAGGAGGCAAATGATGTCCAAGGCAAAGAAGGTGGTCCTGGCGTATTCCGGGGGACTGGATACCTCGATCATGATCAAATGGTTGAAGGACAATTATCATTGCGAGGTCATCTGCTTTGCGGCGGATGTGGGGCAGGGGGAGGAACTTAAGGGCTTAAAGGAAAAAGCGCTCAAGACCGGGGCTAAACAGATCTTTATCGAAGACCTGAAGGATGAGTTCGCCCGCGACTTCCTTTTCCCCATGATCAAGTCCGGAGCGGTCTACGAGGGACAATACCTGCTCGGCACCTCGGTCGCTCGCCCGCTCATCGCCAAAAGGCAGGTGGAGATCGCCAAGAAGGTGGGGGCGGACGCGGTGGCGCACGGGGCCACCGGCAAGGGCAACGACCAGGTGCGCTTCGAGCTTACTTATAAGGCCCTGGCGCCGGAGCTTAAGATCATCGCTCCCTGGCGGGAATGGGAGCTTGCCGGCCGGGAAGAGGAGATCGACTACGCCCTAAAGCATAATATCCCCATTCCGGTCAGCAAAAAGAAACCTTATTCCAGCGACCGCAACCTTTGGCACATAAGCTTCGAGGGCGGGATACTGGAGGACCCCTGGTTCGAGCCGCAGGAGAACATGTTCCTCTTGACCAATTCACCCGAGAAGGCGCCCAATAATCCTGAATATATGGAAGTGGGTTTTGAAAAGGGAGAACCAAATAGCTTAAACGGTAAGAAACTGGCTCCAGTTAAATTGATCCAGGAATTGAACAAGATCGGCGGAAAGCACGGCATCGGGCGGGTGGATATCGTGGAGAACCGGCTGGTGGGCATCAAATCCCGCGGGGTGTATGAAACCCCCGGCGGGACCATCCTCTACGCGGCACACCGGGCGCTCGAATCGATCACTTTGGATCGCGATTGCCTGCATTACAAACAATTGATCGCCCAGCGCTACGCCGAGCTTGTCTACTACGGCCAGTGGTTCACCCCGCTCAAGGAAGCGCTGGACGCGTTCATCGAAAAGACCCAGGCCAACGTAACGGGGGTGGTCCGTTTAAAGCTTTATAAGGGTAATTGCACGGTGGCGGGCCGCAAGTCCAAAAAATCGCTTTATCATCCGCAGCTGGCTTCGTTCGAAAAGGAAGCGGTCTACAACCAGAAGGACGCGGAGGGATTCATTAACCTGTTCGGCCTGCCGCTTAAGGTTTCAGCCCTGCTTAAAAAGGAGAGAAAATGAAAAAGAACATCAAACCCTGGGGCGGGAGGTTCCGGTCTCCCTTAGCCAAATCCGCCGAGGCCTTCACCGCCTCGATCTCTTTTGATCACCGCCTCTACCCGCAAGACATCATGCAGAGCCTGGCCTATGCCAAAACGCTCAAAAAAGCCGGCATCCTGGCCGAAGCCGAGACCAAGAAGATCATCCGCGGGCTCGAAGAGATAAAGCGGAGCCTCGATTCCGGGCGCCTGAACTTTAAATCCGAGTTCGAGGACGTGCACATGAACATCGAGACCTGGCTGATAGAGAAAGTGGGGGAGATCGGCAAGAAGCTCCACACCGGCCGCTCCCGCAACGACCAGGTGGCGACCGACCTGCGCATGTACCTTAAATGGGAGATCACCGAGACCGTGATCCTCCTTGCCCGGCTGCAGAACGCCATCCTGGACCAGGCGGAGGCGCACCTCTCGGTCATTATGCCCGGTTATACCCATCTCCAGCGGGCCCAGCCGGTGCTGCTCTCCCACCACCTTTTGGCCTATTTTGAGATGCTGGAGCGGGACAAGGAAAGGTTCCGGCAGGCCTATGAGAGAGTGGACGTGATGCCGCTCGGCTCCGGCGCGTTATCCGGCACCAATTTTCTAATAGACCGCGCCTATCTTGCCAAAGAGCTGGGCTTTTCCCGCATCTCGACCAACAGCATGGACGCGGTCTCGGACCGGGACTTCGTCATAGATTATCTTTCCGCTTCCGCGCAACTGATGATGCATCTTTCCCGCTTTGCGGACGAGCTGATCATCTGGTCGAGCTATGAATTCGACTTCGTGGAACTCTCCGATGCCTATTCCACCGGCTCTTCCCTTATGCCGCAGAAGAAAAACCCGGACGTGGCGGAACTGATCCGCGGCAAGTGCGGGCGCGTCTTCGGCAACCTGGTCGCGCTTTTGACCATGATGAAGGGCCTGCCCCTGGCCTATAACCGCGATCTGCAGGAAGATAAGGAACCGCTCTTTGATTCCATCGACACGGTCAAGGATTCGCTGGCGATCTTCTCCGAAATGATCAAGACCATTAAGTTCAACCGCGAGATCATGGGCAAGGCGGTCAAGAAGGGGTATTTGACGGCCACGGATGTGGTCTATTACCTGGTGGTGCAGGGCGTGCCCTTCCGCGAGGCGCACGAGATCGTGGGCAAGATAGTGAGTTACTGCGAGGAATCCAACATGGAGCTGGATTACATCTCTTTGAACCAGCTCAAGCAGTTCTCCAACAAGTTCAGCTACGATGTGCAGCGCATCCTTTCGGCCGAGGCTTCGGTGGCGGCCAAGGATACCATAGGCGGCACTTCTCCCAAGCGAGTAAAGGAGGCCCTCAAGCGTGCTCGAGCGCACCTTCTGCATGATAAAGCCTGATGGGCTTTCCCGCGGTTTAAAAGAAAAGATCCGGGATCGCATAAAAAAAGCCGGTTTCAAGGTCATTGATGAAAAAGAGCTTTCGATCGGACGGGACCAGGCGGAACGGCTTTACGCCGTGCATCAAGGCCAGCCCTTTTATCCCGGCCTGGTCAACTTCATAATCTCCGGGCCGGTCCAGATGATGATCTTGGGGCGGGAGGACGCGGTGGCTCAGTTGCGCCAGCTGATGGGGGCCACCGATCCCCGGGCGGCCGCCCCCGGCACCATTCGCGGTGACCTCAAAGAAGAGAATATCTTCAACCCGGAAGGAATAATGAAGAACGTGGTGCACGGATCGGATTCAGCGGAGAACGCCCAATATGAAATATCTATTTTCTTTTAGTTTGATCCTATTGCTCCTCATCTCGCCAATTTTCGGTCAGGAGGTCAATTTCCCCGAATCGAAGGGCTATGTCAGCGATTACGCCAATATCCTGGGGGATCACGACCGGGAAGAGATAAATAAGATCTGTGAGGACCTGGAAAAGATAACCGGGGCGGAGATCGCGGTGGTGGTTTTGCCCAGCACCGCCCCGCTCGATGTTAAGACCTACGCGGTCAAGCTTTTTGAGAAATGGGGCGTGGGCAAAAGAAGGCAGGACAACGGGCTTTTGATCCTGCTCTCGCTCACCGACCGCCGGGTGGAGGTGGAAGTGGGGTATGGATTGGAAGGGGTTTTGCCGGATGCCAAAGTGGGCGAGATCATCGACCGCGAGATGATCCCGCTCTTTGCCAAGGGGGATTTTAGTTCCGGCCTGCTCAACGCTACCAAGGTATACGCGGAGATCATTAAAAATAAATATTATGGCATTAAGGAGGCCCCGCCCAGCGGACCGGGGAGCATCCCTTTTCTGATCCTGGTCATGGTGGTGGTGATCGTGCTCAGCATCATGATCAGGTCCGGCTTCCCTAACCTTTTGGGGGGATTGCTGGGCGCGCTGTTCGGCTTCATCTATACGCAGACCATTTTTGGAGCTATAATAGGGGCGGTTTTTGGTTTTCTTTTGGGTTACGGAGGTGCGATCAAGGGCCGGGGTTGGGGCGGTCCCTTCGGGGGTTTCGGCAACTTTGGCGGGGGAGGTGGGGGAGGAGGATTTGGCGGTTTTGGCGGAGGAAGGAGTGGAGGTGGGGGAGCGGGAAGGAGTTTCTAGGTGGTTCGGTTGTTAGGTGGTTAGGAAAAGGGGGAAATAAGATGAAAGGTTGGATGTGGTTAGCCGGTATCATTATAGTGATCTTGTTGATCGGGGGCTGGGTGGTGGGTATCTATAATGGATTGGTGGGACTGGACCAGAATGTAAAACAAAATTGGGCGCAGGTGGAGAACCAATTGCAGCGGCGCTATGACCTGATCCCCAACCTGGTGGAGACCGTCAAGGGCTACGCCAAGCACGAAAAGACCTTGTTCGAGAACGTGACCCGGGCCCGCTCGGCCTGGACTGGGGCTCAAACTCAGGGTGAAAAAGTCGCCGCCGCCAACCAGATGGAGGGAGCACTGGCTCGTTTAATGGTAGTGGTAGAAAATTATCCCCAGTTGCAGGCCGCAGCCAACTTCCGCGCCTTGCAGGACGAACTGGCCGGCACCGAGAACCGCATAGCCGTGGCCCGCATGAGGTATAACGAATCCGTGCAATCCTATAACACCCGCGCGCGTTCCATACCCACGGTGTTCTTCGTGAGATCGTTCGGCTTTGACAATGAGAAGATATTCTTTAAGGCCGCCGAGGGGGCCAAGGAAGCGCCCAAGGTAAAGTTCTAAGTGAAGATCAAAGTCGCGTCGGACGCCGCCTGCGAGCATCAGATCGTCGGCCTTTTTGAAGGCGAAAAGCAAAAGGAGATCCCGGAGTATTTTAAGGGGAAGCTGGGCCAGGTCGAGGTGGTCGGCCCTAAGATCGTGGTGGGGCTGGGAAAGCGCGGGAAATTCGACCTCGAAGCAGCCAGAACGGCTTCCTCCGCGGCGATAAAGAAAGCCCGGGAGATCAAGGCCAGGACCGTGGCCTCGGAAATTTTTGGAGCGGGCAAGCTTAATGTTAGGGATGCCGCCAAGGCGGTGGTGGAAGGGGCGGTGCTGGGGATCTATAAATTTGCCGGTTATGCCCGGGAGAAAGAAGAGCCGGATTTTAACATCGAACAGTTGATCCTCCTGGAGCGCGACAAGAAAAAGCTCAAATCCGCCGAGGCGGGAGCAGAGCTCGGCCGCATCATTGCCGAGGCCGAGAACCACGCCCGCGACCTGGTGAACACGCCTTCCAATAAGTTGACTCCCACGGATTTCGCTCGCCTGGCGGAGCGCATCGCCAAAGTCAACCACCTCAAGTTCACCTCCCTCGATCCCAAGGCCGAAGGGATGGAAGCCTTGTGGGCGGTGGCCAAGGGCTCGGACGAAAAACCGCGCCTGGTGGTGCTGGAATACGAAGGCGACCCCAAATCCAAGGAAAAGATTGCGCTTATCGGCAAGGGCATCACCTTTGATTCGGGCGGCATCTCGCTCAAGCCCAGCAAGAAGATGTACGAGATGAAGTGCGACATGGCGGGGGCGGCGGCGGTGCTGGGGGTTTTGAGCCTGCTCTCCGACCTTAAGCCCAAGAAAAACGTGATCGGGATACTTCCCTTGACCGAGAACATGCCCTCCGGGCACGCCACCAAGCCGGGGGACGTGGTGGGCTCGCTCTCGGGGCTCACCATAGAGGTCATCAATACCGATGCCGAAGGCCGCATGATACTGGCGGATGCGCTGACCTACGCCAAGATAAAGGGCGCGACCAAGCTTATAGATATCGCCACCCTGACCGGCGGCTGTATCGTAGCCCTGGGGGATGTGGCCACCGGCATCATCGGCAATGACCAGCGGCTGATCGGCAAGCTGATCGATATCGGCGAGCTTTGCGGCCAGCGGCTGTGGCAGCTGCCGCTCTACGATGAATATAAGGAAAGCTTAAAAAGCTCGGTAGCGGACATCAAGAATTCTTCCGAGACCGGCAAGGCCCAGCCTTCTACCGGCGCCGCTTTTCTCTCTAAATTCGTGGGTGACACGCCGTGGGCGCACCTGGATATCGCCGGCACCGCCTTTTTGGATAAAAGCCGGGGTTATTTGCCCGAAGGCGCCACCGGGGTGCCGGTCCGTACCCTGATCGAATGGCTAAACTCTTAATAATCGAGGACGAGCGCGACATCGTCCAGGCCCTGGAATACAATCTTAAGAAAGAGGGCTATTCTGTCTCCAAGGCCTATGACGGCATCCAGGGACTCAAGCTCATCAAAGATTTATCCCCCGACCTCATTATCCTGGATTTGATGCTGCCGGGAGTAGACGGGCTCGAGATCTGCCGGCAGGTCAAAAAAGATCCCAAAACCGAGAATTTGCCGGTGATCATGCTCACCGCCAAGGGGGCGGAGGCCGATAAGGTGGTGGGGTTGGAGGTGGGAGCCGACGATTATATCGTAAAGCCCTTCAGCATGCGGGAACTCATCGCGCGCGTTCGGGCGGTGCTTAAGCGCTACGGCAAGAAAATAAAGGAAACCGCTTCGCTTATTAAATTTCCCGATCTTACGATCGATTCGGAAAAGCATGAGGTCAAGGCCGCGGGGAAAATTATCGAGCTTACCGCCAAAGAATTCGCCCTGCTGAAATTTTTGGCCGAGAACCAGGGAAGGGTATTCAGCCGGGAGCAGCTGCTGGACCAGGTGTGGGGGATCGAGGCGGCCATCGAGACCCGCACGGTGGATGTGCATATGCGGCGTTTGCGCGAGAAATTGGGAAAAGCCGGAAAACATCTAATCACTTTGCGCGGCGTGGGTTATAAATTTGTTTGAACTGCAAAACCTGGCGGAAGTAGTGCTCAAGAGCATGGCCGAAGGCGTGCTGGTGACCGATGACCAGGGCAGGATCGTGCTGGCCAATCTGGCAATGGAGCGCCTCTTTTCTGTGACGGAGCCAGAAATTATGGGCAAGACCATCCGCCTGGGCATCCGCAACAATGAGATCGCGGACCTGGCGGCAGAAGTGACCAAGACCCGGAACGTAGTGGAAAGGGAGATCAGCATCCTCTTCCCGGTGGAGGGGGACTTTTTGGCCCTGGCTTCTCCCGTTCAGAGGGAGGGGGGAGGGGTGGTGTGCGTGCTGCACGATGTCACGGAGTTGCGCCGGCTCGAGCGCTATCGCTCGGAATTTTTGGCCAACATCTCCCACGAGCTCAAGACCCCCCTGACCGCCATCCGCAATTATGTGGAAACCCTGATAGGGGGCGCGCTCCGGGACGAGAAACACAATTTGGAATTTTTAAACAAGATAGATAAACATTCGATCGGTCTATCCTCACTCATCGACGACATCCTGGAGCTCTCCCGCCTGGAATCCAAAAAAGAGATCGGCCAGTTCACCCGGCTGGATCTCGTCGCGGTCATCGGACACGCGATGGAGACCGTGGCGGAAAAGGCCAGGAAGAAGAACATTGTGATCGAGAAATCCTGCGAAGGGGAGGGATTCTTTGTCCAGGGGCTGGCTGACCACACCTATCGCGCCTTACTGAACCTTTTGGACAATGCGGTAAATTACACCCCTGAGGGCGGTCGAGTCGAGGTCTCTTGCAGGAGAGAAGGGGATCATATAATGGTTGCGGTCAAAGATACCGGCATCGGTATCCCCGAGGAACACTTATCCCGCATCTTTGAGCGTTTCTATAGGGTGGACCAGGCCCGTTCCCGCGAGCTGGGGGGCACCGGCTTGGGGCTGGCCATCGTCAAGCATGTGATGAACCTCCATAACGGTTCGGTTTCGGTTGAGAGCCAAGAGGGGAAAGGTTCCGTCTTCACCTTGATATTCCCGCTGGCCTGAAATATTTACCTTCCCGTAACATTGATTTCATCACTGCTTAATTCCCTTCCTGGATAATGAGCTTGCAGGAGGGGAAATATGATCAAAAGAATACTGCTGGTTGTCTCAATCGTTCTGATCGGAAGCGTTCAGCTCGCCCTGGCTGATTGTGAGTTGTGGTCGGTGAATACTTTCCAGTATCCCTTGGGAGAAAAGGTGAAATTCAACCTGATCCCGGAGCTCAGGTTCAAAAATAATGCCAGCGATCTGTATTATATTTTGAATTATATCGGTCCGACCTTCAGCTTAAATAAGAATTTCGATTTGAATTTGTTTTATGCTCCGAAATCGACCAAAAACGGGGGAGGATGGACGAATAGCAGTATCGGTTATCTGGATCTGGCATATAAAAATGAAAATCTCAGCAACCGAGGACGCTTCGAGTATGATCTTAACGCCGAACTCTTGAAGTATAGAAATCAGGTCCAAATCAAAAAAGCCGGCTGGCAGGCCAGTGAGGAGATCTTTTATAATTTGAGATCGGGATATTTTGATGAGACCCGAACGCTGGCCGGTTATGTCTTTAAACCCTTTGGGCGGTTTGAATTGGCAGTGGGATATCTGCTCCGGGGGCAGAAGAAAAAGCCAAATGATGACTGGATTTGGACCAATGTAATAAATATGGGGACCAAATTCCTATTTTAACCATGATTTTACTTGATTGTAACATTCCCGTAACAAAGATGCCCCATAATTCATAAAGGAGGGAAATATTATGTTCAATAAGATAGGTTCAATATTGATAGTCGGCCTGGTGGCCCTGTCCCTTGCCGGCTGCGGCGGCGGTAAGAAGGCCCTCCAGGTCAAAGGTTCCGACACCATGGTGAACCTGGGCCAGGCCTGGTCAGAGGAATTCATGAAACAGAATCCGGAGATCTCCATTGCGATGACCGGCGGCGGTTCGGGAACAGGAATAGCGGCCCTGATCGGCGGGACCACCGATATCGCCCAGGCCTCGCGCAACATGGAGCCCAAAGAGATCGAGCTGGCCAGGAAAAAGGGCATCGAACCAAAAGAGATCCATGTGGCCAATGACGGCATCACCCTGGTCGTTCACCCGAAAAATCCGGTCAGCCGCCTGACCGTTAAACAGCTTTCCGACATTTATATCGGAAAGATCAAAAATTGGAAAGAAGTGGGCGGGCCGGACCTGAAGATCGTGGCGCTCTCGCGCGAAAGGAATTCCGGAACTCACGTCTTCTTCCTGGAACACGTCGTCAAGCTGGGCGAAAAAAAGAACAAAAATGAATTTGCTCCCGGGATATTGATGATGCCCTCCTCGCAGGCCATAATCGAAGAGGTCAAATCCAATCCTTCGGCCATCGGCTACGTGGGGCTGGGTTACTTGACCGACCAGGAAAAAGCCCTGGAGATCGCCCGCGCTCCGGGCTCGGCTTATGTAAAACCCTCCATTAAGACCGTTACCAGCAACCAGTATCCCATTTCGCGCTCCCTGCTTTTCTATACCAACGGCGAGCCCGCCGGAGATGTTAAATCGTTCATTGACTATGTCTTGAGCAAGGAAGGCCAAAAGATGGTATTGAAAATGGATTTTGTGCCTATCAAGTGAAAAGGGCCTTTGAATATTTCATCGAAAAGCTGATCCTGCTCTCGGGGATCGCGTCGATCATCTTCGTGATCCTGATCTTCATTTTCCTGCTTAGGGAAGGGCTCTCGCTTTTTGCCGGGACCAATCCGCTGGAGTTCCTTTTTGGCCGGAACTGGTATCCCATCTCGGATCCGCCGCAGTTCGGCATCCTGCCGCTTATCTTAGGATCGCTTTTGGTAACTTTGGGTGCGATCATCATCGCCGTCCCTCTGGGCATTGCCGCCGCGGTCTATGTGGCGGAGATCGCCCCCTTGTGGCTGCGAGACATCTTAAAATCGGGGATCGAGCTTCTGGCGGCGATACCCAGCATCGTTTTGGGCTTTATCGGCATCGCGACCTTGGCCCCTTTTCTTAAGACCGTCTTTCACCTGCCCAGCGGGCTTACCGCCCTGGCCGGCTCCATTATGCTGGCTTTTATGGCCATGCCCACCATCGTTTCGATCATCGAAGATTCCATCGTCTCGGTGCCCAAAAGTTATAAGGAAGGATCTCTGGCTTTGGGCGCCACCCACTGGCAGACCATTTACAAGGTGGTCCTGCCGGCGGCTTCGTCCGGGATACTCGCGGCTATCATGCTGGGCATCGGCCGGGTAGTGGGCGAGACCATGGCGGTGCTGATGATCACCGGCAACGCGGCGGTCCTTCCCACCAGTTTCCTGCAGCCGGTCCGGACCTTAACCGCTACCATCGCGGCCGAGATGGGGGAAGCGGTAGCCGGCAGTTCCCATTATTACGCGTTGTTTGCCATCGGCATCGTGCTCTTTGTGATCAGTTTTGTGATCAACCTGCTGGCGGACATGTTCCTGCACCGGAAGGTTAAATAATGGACACCAAAACCAAAGAAAAAATAGCATTCGCGATACTGCTGGTCGCCACCATACTGGTGGTAACGCCGGTGGCGCTGATCATGCTGTTGGTGCTCTTTAACGGGATACCGGCGCTGACCCCCGAATTCATTTTCAGTTCGCCGCGCGAAGGCATGCGGGCCGGGGGGATCTTTCCGGCGATCGTCGGCACCTTATATCTGGCGCTCGGCACCGCGGTCTTCTCCATTCCTTTGGGGATACTGGCGGCGATCTATTTGAACGAATACGCCGCCCGGAACTGGCTTACGCGCACGATCGAGCTGGCGATCATCAACCTGGCCGGAGTGCCTTCCATTGTTTACGGCCTTTTCGGCCTCGGCTTGTTCGTTACCTTCCTCAACTTCGGCGCCTCGATCCTTTCCGGGTCCTTGACCTTGGCGATCATGACCCTGCCGGTCATCATCACCGCCACGCGGGAGGCCTTAAACTCCGTTCCCCGCTCTTTCCGCGAAGTCAGCTTTTCGCTGGGGGCTTCGCGCTGGCAGACGGTGCGGCACGTGGTTCTGCCCAATGCTATTCCCGGCATCTTGACCGGTACTATCCTGGGACTTTCACGGGCTGCGGGGGAGACCGCTCCGATCCTCTTCACCGTTGCGGCCTTTTACTTGCCCCGCCTGCCGCAATCGATCTCCGATCAGGCCATGGCCCTGCCTTACCATATTTATGTCCTGTCCACCCAGGTGCCCAATGTCAGCGTTAAGGTCCAATACGGCACCGTGCTGGTGCTGGTGCTTCTGATCTTTGTCCTCAACCTGGCTGCTTCCGTTTTGAGGACCAGGTTCCGAAGAAGGAAAACTTGGTAGTATGAAATGACGATTGCTAAATTACAAGTTACAAATTTAAATGTTTGGTATAATAATCAACCGGCGGTCAAAAATATTTCTCTTGAAGTAAAAACCAATGAGATCTTAGGCGTGATCGGGCCGAGTAACAGCGGCAAGACCTCGTTTTTGCGGACCTTAAACCGCATGAACGAGCTTTACCCCAACTCCCGGACGACGGGAGAGGTCCGGCTTGACGGCCTGGATATCTTTAAAGGGATCGACAAGCACCTTTTGCGTAAAAGGGTGGGGATCGTCTTCGCCCTGCCTCTGCCCCTGCCGCTTTCTATTTTTGATAATATCGCTTACGGGCCGAGAATGCACGGCATCAAAAGCCGTAAAAAGCTTCAGGATATCGTGGAGCGATCTCTTAAGGCGGCGGCGATCTGGGATGAAGTGAAGGATCGCCTGCCGGTAAACGCCTTCAAGCTGTCGGGGGGGCAGCAGCAGCGGCTGTGCATCGCGCGAACGTTGGCGGTGGAGCCGGAGGTCATTCTCTATGATGAACCCTGCTCCGGCCTCGATCCTATCTCGACCCTGCGGATCGAAGAAGCCATGCGGGAATTGAAGAAAAATTATACCCAGGTTTTGGTCACCAATAACGTCAAACAGGCCGCCCGGGTATCGGACCGCACGGCCTTTTTCTTGATGGGGGAGATGATCGAGATCGGGGAGACCAAAGACGTCTTCACCCGGCCGGTCGATAAACGCACGGATGACTATATTACAGGCAGGTTTGGCTGATGAATATCATCGAAGTTGAGCGGCTGAACCTTTATTACGGCGATTTTCAGGCCTTAAAGGACGTTAAGGTGAACGTCCAAGAAAGGGTCATCACCTCGATCATCGGGCCCAGCGGCTGCGGGAAATCCACCCTGCTCAGGGTCTTAAACCGCATGAACGACCTGGTGGAGGGGATCCGGATCAACGGGAAGGTGTTGATAGACGGTCAGGATATCTACGCTCCGGGGCGTGATCTGGTAGCCCTGCGTAAAAAGGTGGGGATGGTCTTTCAGCGCCCCAATCCCTTTCCGCTTTCCATTTACGATAATGTGATCTACGGTCCGCGGGTGCACGGCCAAAAGGACCGGAATCGTTTGAACGCACTGGCGGAAGAGAGCTTGCGGGCGGTTTTGCTCTTTGACGAACTCAAGGACCGATTGCGGGATTCGGCCTTGACCCTCTCGCTCGAGCAGCAGCAGCGGCTGTGCATCGCGCGTCTTTTGGCAGTGTGCCCGGAAGTGATCTTGCTCGATGAGCCCTGCTCGGCGCTCGATCCTTACTCCACCCTAAAGATCGAAGAGTTGCTGCAGTCGCTCAAAAAGGATTATACTATTCTGATAGTCACGCATAATATGCAGCAGGCCGCCCGGGCCTCGGATTATACTTTTTACATGCTACTGGGGGAGATGATCGAATACGGCGAGACCAAGCAGGTCTTCACCTCTCCCCGGGATCCGCGGACCGAGGATTACATAACGGGGAGGTTTGGATAAATATGGACGGCTTAAGAAGGACCTTTGAGGTGGAGCTAAAAGACCTGGAAGATTCGGTGATGGCCATGGGCATAACGGTGATGGAGATGCTCAAGAAGGGCGTAATGGCCTTTAAAAAGGCGGACCAGAAGCTGATCGAAGAGGTCATCAGAATGGACGACCAGGTTGATAAATATAATCTGGACATTGAGACCAAGTGCCTGGAGCTTATTGCCACCCAGCAGCCCATGGCGAGGGATCTGCGGTTCATCGCCTCCACCATGCGCATCATTTCGGATATCGAGAGAATGGGGGACTACACCGTGGATGTGGTCAAATTCGCCCGCCGGCTGATCGGCGGGACCAAATTGGCTTCCGCCGAATCGCTGCCCAAGATGGCGGAGCTGGTAATGCAGATGCTGCGCGAGACCCTGGACGCCCTGTCCCATAAGGACCTGAAGCTGATCACCAAGATGATCGAGGACGACGATAAGGTGGACGCCGCGCTGCGCGACATGTTCGATAAGGCGCTGGCCGAGATAGAAAAAGATCCCAAGGTGGCCCGGGAGGCGATCTATCTTCTGCTGATGGCCCGCTATCTCGAGCGGGTGGCCGATCATATAACCAACGTGGGCGAGCGGATCTACTATTCGGAGACCGGCATAATGAAAGAGCTGCATGGCTAGGCTCCTTCTTTTATGCTTACTGCTGATGAGCCCCGCCTGGGCTTTTGAGATCAAGATCGTGAATGCGGCAAATGGCTCGATCGAAGTCGATGGACGCAAGGTTGGATCCGTGATCTATCCCACAACCCGGGTCAATCCCAAAGGCTTCACTGCCTCAGCTTGGATCGGCTCGGGGGAAGTGGCGGCTACGGCAGTCAACGCCATACATATCAAGGTGGATAATGACCAAACCATTTTCTCCATCCTACCCAAGGAATTCCTCAGCCAGCTTAAGGGCTACAATTCTTACTTAAGCCCCGACTCCTCGATCTATACCGATATCGAAGCCGGAAAAGGGATCTTTGGCGGGGGATTTGCTCCGGCAGTAGGCGATAGAGTATTGGTCAATGATTCGATCGTACCGGAGGGATACGCGCCAAAGATCGGCGATATAGTAACTATAAAAGCAGAAGGGCCGGTAAGATCTCCCAGGGAGATCGTCTTTGAGAACAAGTTCGGCGGCAAGGTCACGGCGGTTTTCTCCGACAATGAAAAACTGGTGGTCGCCGAGGTTTTGCGGCCGGTGATCGGGGTGGGGAGGTTTGCCGGTTCGCGTTTTACCGGTCCCGGGCGCATCCGCGCCAATCACCCGGGGGTCATCGATATCTCGACCTCGGTCGGCGATAAAGTGGGGGGTTTCCAGATAATTCCTTCATACCACGCGCAAAGCCCGGAAATGGGAGGGGCGCGCACCGCCACCCAGTGGATGGTGGTGGGACCAACAAGCGTCTACGGCACAACACTTGAGGGCACCGCGCCGCTGTTCCGGTACCTGATCAAGCCGCAATACAGCGAAGATGACCTCAACGCGGAAGATTGGGATCTCCGCCTGCTCAACCGGCTGCTGGTGGAGGTCAAGATCAAGGGGCAGGAGGGCTGGCAGCCCCTGCCGGTCTTCAATCTGAATCCGGATGAGGACCTGCCGCCGGAAGCCCAGCGGGCGCTCGAGAAAGTGACCCACATTCGGATATTATTCCCTGTGATATAATATCCGCATGCCGGAAAAGTTCTATTTAACCACTCCCATTTACTATGTAAACGATATTCCCCACATCGGCCATGCCTATACCACCATCGCGGCAGATGTTCTGGCGCGCTACCAGAGGATGATGGGGAGGGAAGTATGGTTCTTAACCGGCACCGATGAACACGGCCAGAAGATCTTTAAGGCGGCGCAGGATAAGGGGATAGATACCCAAAAGTTCGTGGATTCGATCGTTTCTCGCTTCAAGGACGCCTGGAAAAAGCTAAACGTCCAATACGACGATTTTATCCGCACCACGGAGCCGCGCCACGAGAAAGTGGTGCAGTACATCTTCCACAAGCTGAAAGAGCAAGGGGATATCTATAAGGGGGATTACGAGGGCTGGTATTGCGTCGCCTGCGAGGCTTTCTGGGGCGAGGCCCAGATGACCGAAGACCTCGAGGGCCGTTTTTTGTGCCCCGACTGCGGCCGGCCGACCGATAAACTAAAAGAGGAAAGCTATTTCTTCAAACTTTCCAAATACCAGGAGAAGCTGATCGCCCATATTAATCAGCATCCGGATTTTATCCAGCCGGTCTCGCGCCGCAACGAGGTCATAAGCTTCATCAAAGAAGGATTAAAAGACCTCTCGGTCACCCGCACGGCTTTTCCCTGGGGAGTTCAATTGCCTGACGACCCCAAACACGTGGTCTATGTGTGGTTCGACGCCCTGATCAATTATATTTCCGCCCTGGGCTATCCGGACGGGGAAAAGTTCAAAAAGTTCTGGCCGGCGGACGTGCACCTGATGGGCAAGGAGATCGTGCGCTTCCACGCGGTGACCTGGCCGGCCATGCTTATGGCCCTAGGTGTCCCGCTTCCCAAAATGGTCTTCGGGCACGGGTGGTGGACGGTGGAGGGGCAGAAGATGAGCAAGACCACGGGCAATGTGGTCGATCCACTGGCTTTGGCGGAAGAATACGGGGTGGACGCGGTGCGCTTTTTCATCCTGCGCGAGGTTCCTTTCGGTTCGGACGGGGATTTTTCCCTGCAATCTTTTATCAACCGGTTCAATGCCGACCTGGCCAATGATCTGGGGAACTTATTGAGTAGAACGCTGACTATGGTCGAGAAATATAATAAATCCGAAATTCGAAAACCGAAATCCGAAACAAATTCGAATGAATTAAAAGAGGTAATTACCAAAACACCTCAATTGGTCGACCAATACATGAATAAGCTGGCCTTCTCGGAGGCGCTGGGGGCGATCTGGGGGCTCATCAGCCGGGCTAATCAATATATAGAACAGCGGGCGCCCTGGGCACTCTTTAAGAACGGGGAAACCGATAAGCTGACCGAGGTGCTCTTTGACCTCTGCGAAACGCTCAGGATAGTAGCGATTCTGGTCAGGCCGTTCATGCCCGCGACAGCCCAAAAGATCTGGGAACAGCTAAATATGCCGCAGCCGCTTGAAAAATTAACTCCCGTTCCCTTTGGCATGCCGATTGCTGGGGTGGTGGTCAAGAAAGGGTCCGCCCTGTTCCCGAGATTGAGCAAGTAAGGAGTTAATTAGTGTTCATCGATACCCACGCGCACCTGACCATGCCCGAGTATTCGGATATCAGCGACGTCTTGAATCGCGCGCGCGACGCCAAGATCGAAGCCATCATCAATGCTTCCTTCGACCTGAAATCCTCTAAAGAAGGTCTCCGACTGGCCAAAGCTCACGATTTTATCTACTCGGCGGTGGGTATCCATCCCCACGATGCCAATCTAGTTGACGAAAAAATGATCGGAGAACTTACCAACTTGGCTTCCGATCCCAAAGTGGTGGCGGTGGGGGAGACCGGGCTCGATTATTACAAAAACCTCCAGCCCAAAGAGACCCAGATCTCGGCCTTCCGTAAATTCCTGCAACTGGCCCAAAAGCTCGGCAAGCCGGTAATCATTCACTGCCGCGATGCTCAGGAAGATGTGATGCGGGTGATGCGCGAGGAAAACCAGGGCAAACTGCGCGGGGTTTTCCATTGCTTCGCGGGTGATGAAAAACTGGTCCAGTTCGCCCAGGACCTGGATTTTATGATCTCTTTTACCGGCAGTATCACCTTCAAAAAAGCCCAGCCCACGCGGGATCGGGTCAAGGAGATCCCCCTGTCTTTGCTTATGCTCGAGACCGACTGTCCCTATCTGGCGCCCGAACCCTTCCGGGGCCAGCGCAACGAGCCGGCTTTTATAACTTATATTGCCAAAACCATGGCGGAGATCAAAGGAATAACGGTCGAAGAGCTGGCGATGGAAACCACCAAAAATGCGAAGAAACTTTTTAAGATCTAACCAAAGCGCACTTGCTCATTTCTTTAAGCAATTATATATCTTATTTGGGGCGGGATTGCCTTTATCCCAGATATTGACGACCTTGGAAGTCAGGTTCTCCGATCTGAAGATCGGGGAGCTTAAGCAAGCCCTGGATCAGGGAAAGACCCTGGCGGATGGATTGAGGGGCTGGGATCTTGAAAGATCACTTATAAACATAATAGAAGTAGGGGAAAATTCCGGCCAGTTTACAGAGGCCCTGCGTTTGGTATCTGAAATACTTGAAAGGCGGCTGGCTTTCAGAGGCCAGATCAAAGGGGCGCTTACCTATCCGGCCTTTGTTTTAACGGCCAGTTTAATTTGCGTCCTGGGCCTGTTCTTTTTCATCCTGCCGGTTTTCAGCCAAATGTTCTCCGATTTCAATTTTCCCCTCCCGCTCATTACCCAATTGGTGATCGCTTTGCCGGGCTTTTGGCCCCTGGGGATCTTGCTGCTTATTGGTTCGCTATGCTTTTTGTATCAAGCCCGGAACAATGACCATATAAAACACCGGATACCCGGTTATCGCCATACCCAGGTCGCCCATTTCGCCCGACTGTTAGGGGCGCAGATCAAGAGTTCGGTCTCTGTCCTGACCGCTTTAAGCACCTGCGCCAGGTCAGCGGATACGATCTATGGCAAAGCTATCAGCCGGGCCAGGGATCGGGTTGAAAATGGCGAGAAATTAAGCGTGGCGCTAGCTGATTACCATGCCCTTTTCCCCGCGATATTAAGACAGATGATCGCGGTGGGGGAGGAGGCGGGCTCCCTGGATGAAATGCTTTCAAAAGCGGCGGACTATTATGAAAAAGAAGCCGAAAGCGTGATCAAACAGACGGCAGTGCTGATCGAACCGGTTTCCACTCTGGCGGTAGGCCTGCTGGTTGGGGTTATGGCCTTTGCGATGATAATGCCGTTGTTTTCCATTATGAATTCGTTATTATAAGGAGGTCCCGACGCTTCGGTCGGGATCCCGCAACACATTGGATTCGCATAATAAGGAGGCGGGAAAATAAAATGAAAAAGAAAGGCTTCACGTTAATAGAGATCCTGGTCGTGATCGGCATCATAGGATTACTGGCGGTCTTTCTGGTGCCCAATCTCTTGGGCGCGCAGGATCGGGCCAAGGAGGCGGCGGTGAAGGCGGTGATGCATAGCTTGCAGCTGGCGGTCGAAGCCTATAACATGGAGAACGATTCATATCCGGTGGCGAGGGGAGCGGGGATCGAGAATCTATGCAAAAATTATTTGATCGGCGGCGGATATATAGCCTCGGTCCCCAAGAATCCCTTTACCGGCAAGGAATACCAGGACGGCGATGTCGCGGGCCGTATTGTGTATGATTACAATGACGTTGAAGGTCGCTATGTTTTAACAGGATATAAGAGGAATGGTACTTCGAAAATTATCGAGCTTTCTAATATGTAGCTTATTGCTGATAGCTTCGGCCCAGGCGCTGGACTACGATCCTGAGGGAAAACTGGTCTTTTCGCTGGGGGGCGAGGTTTCGGTATTAAATCCCATCTTATCGACCGACACTTCTTCCAGCGCGGTGGAAGGCGTTATCTTTACCGGCATGACCAAGATCAACGAGAAACTCGAGGTTATCCCCGACCTGGCCAAGTCCTGGACCATATCGAAAGACGGCAAGCTCTGGACTTTTTATCTAAGACGCGACGTCAAGTGGCATGATGGAGTTGAATTCACCGCGGAGGATGTCAAATTCACCTTCGATTCCGTCCTGAATCCCAAAGTCAACTCCGTCCGCCGCAGTGATTTTATCATCGACGGCAAACCCATCCAGTTCAAGGTCATTGATAAATATACCCTGCAGGCGATACTGCCCAAACCTTTTGCCCCATTTTTAGTTCGTTCGGGCATGAGCGTGATACCCAAACATCTCCTGGCCGGCAAGGATATCAACACTGCCGATTTCAACCGGAAACCAGTCGGGACCGGGCCCTTTAAGTTCGCCGAATGGAAGACCGGGGATTTTGTACTGGTCAAGCGCAATGATAACTATTACGACGGCAAGCCCCGACTGGCCGAGATACTATTCAAGATAATTCCCGATGAGAACGCGACCCTGGTGGCGCTCGAGGCCGGAGAGATCGATTCCGCCGGCATCCCGCCCAAGGACCTCTCGCGCATGAAAAAGCTCAAGGGCTTGAATATTTATGAATACGATGCCCTGCTTTACACCTATCTGGGATTGAATATTGACAAGCCCTTTTTTAAGGATAAAAGAGTGAGGCAGGCGCTGGCTTATGCTACCAACAAGAAACAGCTGGTCTCGCTGATACTCAAGGGATTAGGTTCGGCAGCTTACTGTCCCTCAGCCCCCATCTCCTGGGTATATTCCAACAATGTGGAGAAATATGCCTATAACCCGGAGAAGGCGAAAAAGCTCCTGAAAGAAGCGGGCTTTGAGAATTTGGAATTTACCTGCTTGGTCAACCAGGGCAACAAGGAGCGGGAAAAGGCGGCTATTGTCCTCCAGCAGCAGTTCAAGAAGGTTGGCGTCAAGATGAACATTCGGGTTCTGGAGTGGTCGGCCCTGCTTAAGATCATAAACAAACCCACCGCCCCCAAGGATTTTGACGCCGTGATCATCGGCTGGTCGCTGGGACTGGATCCCGACAATTATTCCATCTGGCACAGCTCGCAATTCCCCCGGGGGTTTAATTTTATTCATTATATAAATCCCCAAGTGGACAAACTCCTCGAAGCCGGCCGCACTACTATGGATAAATCCAAGCGCAAAGCCATCTACTCCAAACTGAACCGCCTCATCTCCGAAGACCAGCCCTACATTTTCCTCTGGTATCCTAAGGTGGTAACTGGGGTGAGCGATAGGGTGGGCGGGTTGTCCAAACCCGGCCCGGCGGGATTGTTCCTTAATATTGAAAAGGTCTATATCAAAAAGGCGTCTAGAGTTTGGCGGTAGGGTCGGGCGAAACGTTTGGCGTCGTGAGTGCCGCGTGACGCATATCCCCCGACGATTCGCCTGACGCAACCGCTACCGCCTATCGCACAGCAGCTCAAAATATGCCTCCAAAGAAAACTGAAATTATTCAAATATCCGCTCGATAAAAACCCGGAGCGATCCAAGGAGGATTTAACATGGTTGCATTGAGAGGATTGGAAAGTTCGATCGCGCGGTTGACGGGAGTAGGGGCCATGAGGCGAGGGGTGGGGCCGTGTAGGGCGGGTGGGCTGGCGCGGGGAGGGAGTCACGAGATAGATAATATCATAAGGAAACTGAACCTTGGTGGTTATTTCTCTCATCCAGAAAATCGGGCTACAGTTGAAAGAGCGGTTACTTCAGCATTAGAGAATGGATTATTTGAAAGCCAAGCAATCACTCTCGGGAAAAAGATAGGCGAAATCGCCCACAGCGGTGACAATGGTAGCGCAGAGCGAGCTTTTGCGGCATTGCCTGAAGCATTTAAGGCAGCAAAAGAGAATGGATTGGCTCCCGATCAAGCTCTTGACCTCATTGGGGAAATTGTCAACATTGTAACAACTAGAAGCGACGGGCGCCCCAATTATGGTTTATATCGAGGCTACGCGGATGCCATTTTGTTAACGCTTCCTTCTGTCCTGCCGACGTGTCAAAAAGCGCATCCATCCGGTCAGGAGAAAGTTGATTTTCTTAAAAAGATCATCGAAAGAGCGCGTGTTCATGAGGCGCAAGGCCATATTGTTCACGGCGGCATGCTTGGTGATGCGGTGCAAGAAGCTTTTCAGATTATTCCAGTTGCCTCTGAGCTAGGCATAACACCAAACGAAATCCTTCTTGGTTATTATGAGGAGCTTGGATATAGCCCAATTGAACTTCATTATTTCCGCAAGGTCATGAAGGAAGTCAAAGGGGGAGACCAACCATTGGATGAAACGGCTGTGCATGTTTTGTTGGTAAAGGCCCAAGACCGAGCAACAGCTGATATTCATGCGTATGGCGACATGATGTATGGGGAGCCGTAGATCGGCATCCGGATTGGCCTGTCCCAGGACCGGCAAATCTACCCCCGATATAAACCCGGAACGATCCAGGGAGGATTTAGCATGGTTGCATTAAGAGGATTGGAAAGTTCGATCGCGCGGTTTACCGGAGTGGGGGCTATAAGGCGTGGGGTAGGGCCCTGTAGGGCAGACGGTGGCGGCGCGGGCTTACCTAAAACCTCATATGAGGTTCGCGGTATAGCTATTAAAAAGCCGGTGGGCGATTGGAGCCCTGCGCATCGCTGTGGTGTTCTACAAATAGGCACATTGCCCGGAGGGCGGGGAGTAATCATTGGGAATAAGTTCTGGGGGAATGTTCCGGAAAGATTGATAGAAAGAATGAAAATGATCGAAGATGCGATGGTAAGCATCCAAATAGATGGTATGACCACGGGAGCGCAAGACAGTTATATCTTTATCTTTGAAACAGAGAGCAGGGAACAAATGACCGGGGTAGATCTCGGAAAAGTTCGCCGTCAAATTAGTGACAAAAGAGCATATGGCAGAGTTGCAGGTCATGAACAAGATGTAAAAGACGTGGATTGGCTCGAGACACAGCTTTTAAGCATTCTCGGCGCCGCAGAAGACATTAAGTGGGGTTGGCGGGTAGATCAAGATTACAGGCCGATAATAAAAGGCGTTGCCAATAGTTTCGTACATTGCATTCCCGGCAGAGATCTAGTGCAACTTAGGGTAAGCCTGAGGTCTTCCCTTGAAAAGCATTTAACCGAAATGCTGAACAATGAAATAACAGGCGATAGATATTTCGTAGTGGAATAATAGAATCTGGCAATTTGCGCATCTTGACGCGTTATTATAGAATACCGGCAAGGTGCGCAAATTCTTTTTTAAGCGGCTTCTTCAGCTTATCCCTCTTCTAATCGGCATCTCGCTCATTTCCTTCTTCGTCATGCACCTGGCGCCCGGCGATCCTACTGCCTTATTCATTGATCCTAACGTTGATCCCCAGGAATTAGCCAGAGTGCGCGCCAATTGGGGGCTCGATCAGCCCATCTATATCCAATATTTCAAATGGCTGGGGAATGCTATCAAGCTAGATTTCGGCCGTAGCTATATGACCGGCCAGCCGGTGATAGGGGAGATCGCCGAAAGATTGCCCAATACTCTGATATTGATGATCTCCTCCTATATCCTAACCCTGCTCATCTGTATCCCGGTGGGAGTTTATTCCGCGGTCAAGAAGGGCGGGTGGTTTGATAATACTTTTACCGTACTCTCCTTCGCCGGCATGTCCATCCCCACCTTCTGGGTGGGCTTGATGCTGATGCTGCTCTTCGCTGTCCAGCTCGATTGGCTGCCGGCAACGGGCAATCTCATTCTACCCTTAATTACCATGACCATTGGGAGCTTAGCGGGGCTGACCCGTTACCAGCGAGCCGCGATGCTTGAAGTGCTGAATCAGGATTTCATCCGCACCGCGCGGGCCAAGGGTTTGCCCGAGCGGGTCGTGATCTTTAAGCACGCCCTGCGCAATGCGCTCATCCCGATCGTCACCATCATGGGACTCTCGCTTCCTGACCTTTTCGGCGGGGCGTTCATCATCGAGACCATCTTTGCCTGGCCGGGGATGGGGCGGCTGGGGGTCCAAGCCATCTTTTCGCGCAACTATCCGCTGATCATGGGGATCGTGATGTTTTCCGCCCTGCTTATTGTCCTGGGCAATCTTTTCGCTGACATTGGATATGCACTGGTCGATCCGAGGATACGCTATGAAAAAAAATGACAAATAACAAATTACAAATGACAAATGTTGGTATTTTTATTATATTGATCATGGTATTTGCAGCGATCTTCGCACCATTAATTGCTCCCTATGATCCTTCGGAGATAGTAGAAGATAATACGCTGCCGCCCTCAATGAAGCATCTTTTCGGTACCGATGACCTGGGGCGGGATATATTCAGCCGGTCGCTATACGGGGCACGGATTTCCTTAACGGTAGGCCTGGTGGCGGTGACGATCGCGGTCTTGATCGGCACCCTTTTCGGCGCGCTAGCCGGCTACTACGGAGGGATCATCGACTCAACGATCATGCGTTCGGTGGACGTGATGCTGGCTTTCCCCTCCATTTTCTTGATATTGGCCATCCAGGTGATGCTCACCCCCAATATATATAATGTAATGATCGTGATCGGGCTCACCTCCTGGATGGGGGTGGCGCGGTTGGTGAGGGGGGAGTTCCTCCGCATCCGCGAGCTGCAGTACGTGGAGGCAGCGCGAGCCATCGGATGTTCCAATTTCCGCATTATCTTCCGCCACATCCTTCCCAATGCCACCGCCCCCATAATCGTGGCGGCGACCCTAGGCATGGCGGGGGCTATCTTGACCGAATCGGCGCTCTCGTTTCTGGGATTAGGCGTCCAGCCGCCCATGCCCTCCTGGGGCAACATGCTGATGGATTCCCAGGCCTATATGCGGGACGCGCCCTGGATGGCGATCATCCCCGGCATCTTGATCCTACTGGCGGTCCTTTCGCTTTATTTTGTGGGCGAGGGATTGAGGGAGAGGTTGGATGTTAGAGGTTAAAGCTCTCTCTACCTATTTTTATCAGGATGAAGCCGTGGTGAAAGCGGTGGAGGGGGTGAGTTTGTCGGTAGCGTCGGGCGAAACGCTGGGCGTGGTGGGGGAGTCGGGGTCGGGCAAATCCACCCTAGCTTTATCCCTCATGCGCTTGATCTATCCGCCGGGAAAGATCGTATCCGGAGAGGTTGTCTTTAACGGACAGGATCTCATGAAGTTGACAGAGCAGGAGATGATCAAGATCCGCGGGGCTAAGATCTCTATGATCTTCCAGGATCCCTTTACCTCGCTCAATCCGGTATTCACCGTGGGCGACCAGATCGCGGAGGCGATAGAGCTCCACCAGGGTTTGAGCAGGAAGCAGGCCTGGAACAAGGCGATAGAAATGCTGGAGATAGTTAAGATCAAGGATCCAGGCGTAAGGATCAAGGACTACCCCCACCAATTTTCCGGCGGGATGCGGCAGAGGGTGATGATCGCCATGGCGCTGGGCTGCCGACCGGAAGTCTTGATAGCCGATGAGCCCACCACCGCGCTGGATGTCACTATCCAGGCGGAAATACTCAAACTGCTTAAGGAACTGCAGAAGGAACTTAAGCTTTCCATTATATATATTACCCATAATTTTGGGATCATCCGGGAGGTTTGCGAAAGAGTGATCGTGATGTACAAAGGGAGGAAGGTTGAGGAGGGAAGGGTGCAGGAAGTGCTAGAGAACCCCAAAGAGGATTACACAAAAAGCTTGATCAATAGCTTGAGGGCCTTGCGTGATAGAAGTTAAGGGAATAAGAAAATACTTCGGTGAGGTCCGCGCGGTTGACGGAGTGGACCTCACAGTTGAAGCCGGCGAATCGCTGGGCCTGGTGGGAGAATCGGGCTCCGGCAAATCCACCCTGGCGCGGCTGATATTAAAGCTCATCGAGCCGGATGGCGGGACCATCAGTTATGACGGCATCAGCAACATCCGGAAAGAATGCCAGATCGTCTTCCAGGACCCGCAGACTTCGCTTAACCCCCGGATCAGGATCGGCGAGGCGATCGGGGAGCCGATAATCATACACCGGCTGTTGCCGAAGGATGAGGTGAAGGAGAAGGTGAGGGGACTTTTGGAAATGGTGGGACTTTTGCCGGGATTTGCCGACCGCTACCCGCACGCCTTATCGGGGGGGGAGAGGCAGAGGGTGGGGATAGCGCGGGCCCTGGCGGCGGAGCCCCGCTTTTTGGTGCTGGATGAGCCGGTTTCATCGCTGGATGTCACCATCCAGGTCCAGATCCTTGATCTCCTCAAAGAATTAAAGCGGAAACTCAATTTGACCTATCTTTTTATCGCCCACGACCTCTCGACAATCGGCTACCTGTGTGATAGGATTGCGGTGATGAGAGCCGGGAAGATCCTGGAAATAGGGACAACAGAGCTTATCCTTTCTGCCCCGAGCGATCCCTACACCAGACAGCTCCTCGAGTCCTCACCTAAATTATAAATAGGGTGAAATTTAAAAAAATACACCCCGATATAAGGACGGTGGATAACATATGAAAGAATTCCGCTGCAAGTTCTGTCATCGGCTGCTGGCCAAGGTAGGCGAGGCCAAGAAGGTGGAGATCAAGTGTCCCAAGTGCAAGACCCTGAACCTCTTCCGGGATGACGAGGTGCTGGTGGTGGAGATCGACGAGACCCACCTGCGCAAGCAGATCTTAAAGGGCAAGATCACCTACAGCGTTATCAATAATTGAGTGAAATTTAGGCCCCAAAATAACGATAATTATAAGGACATCATATGAACGAAGAGACCATGAAAGAATTCCGCTGCAAGTTCTGCCACCGGCTTCTAGCTAAGGTGGAGGACGCCCAGTCGGTGGAGATCAAGTGCCCCAAGTGCAAGACCCTCAACCTGTACCAGAGCGAAGAGATCGTCATCGTGCAGATGGATGAAGAGTATTTGAAGCGGAAGTTCAACAAAAACCTTGAAACGGACGCTGTGTAGCGATTCCTGACAGCCCCGATCATATTCAAACACCTTTTAATAATGTAAAAACCTTCATTTTTATTGCTATTTCTAGAAAATCTGCAAGATAATCCCAATTCCCCCTCAATTAAGTAAGTTGGCATGCAAATTGCTTGATACTTGGCAGGGGTGATGTAAATGACGAATGATGAAGGCCCAAATGACGAGGGAAGGACGAATGACGAAGTCCCTAATGTCGAAGGAATGAACAATGGATCAATGACCAAGAGGTTTGATCTCGAAGAGAGAACGACTAGGTTGGGGAAGGGGATCGTAAATTTCGCGAAAAGGATCAGGGAAAATGCCATAACCAGGCCATTAATAAGTCAATTGGTACGGGCGGGAACCAGCGTAGGAGCTAATTATTGCGAAGCGGATGATGCCCATTCGAGAAAGGAATTCATACAAAAGATAAGCTTTTGCCGAAAGGAAGCCAGGGAAACCAAATATTGGTTGAGCGTTATAGTGGAATCTAACCCCGAATTAAAAACAGAATCTTTTAAGCTTTGGCAGGAAGCCCGCGAACTCAACCTCATATTTGCGGCAATTGTGAATAAGATGAAACGGAAGCTGGAAAATGACGAATTACGAAGGCCCAAATGACGAAGGAATTTACAAATTAATGAATTAGGAATTCCCTCGTCATTTAGTAATTCGTCCTTCGGATTTCGCCCCAAATAAAATCACCTGAAATTTCCCAGAACACCCCCCGATAATAATCCAGAGACCAAAAGGTCCGGCAATTGAAGGCTCCGAGAATTTAAGAAAAGTCCGTGAAGCCCTCTGATAGAAGAGAAATCCAAATTTCTGTCAGAGGGTTTTTATTTGAAAAGAAGTTAATAAAAAGGAAGGTGATAGAGAGGGAGAGAAGAAAAAGGGACTGGGGACTGGGGATTAGGAAAAAGTTTGTTTTATAGAAATTAAGGGAGGAAAAGAAAATGGTTAGTGGAACAAGTGAAGCAGTTGGTGCTTCAAGGATAGCTAGGGTTGATTTTGGAAGAAGAATAGTTCTCGAGCATAGAGTGAATCTGGTCAACGCAAGGGATCTGCTGGGCCCGGCGATCAGGGAACATTTCGCAGTACCTTTCGTGAATACCCGGATCTTCCCGACGCTGGTTGGCGACCGTTTTGTCGGTCCGTCTTCGGTGCGTTCAGTTATCATGGCAATGCAGGAGATAAAAGCCCCAGTCGCTTTTGAGGTCGCACAAACAGAGATGAAATATTGCAATGTTCCTCCCGAAGCCATGGTCCGTCACGTGACTGAAGAGGTCGCCAAGGCAAAATTAGATTATCCGATCGTGATCCATTTTGACCATGGCGCTGACACGAAGAAAATGCTGGCAAATGTGGCGGCCGGGTTCACCTCAATTGCTTATGATGGGGGGAAAAGCGGCAATCCGCTTACAACTGGGCATTTATCAGCAGTAGGAGTGGATGCGGATAAGCTCCTTAAAGACCTGGTAGCTGCAAAAGTCATTAAGAAAGACGGCGCCATAAAACCAACTAGAGACTTCGCCAAATTTAACGAGGATCTGGATAAGGAAAGCATAGGATATACTGCCGTGCAAAGGCAGCAAGTGTTTGAGGTCCTACAAAGAATAGAAAGTGAGAACTGGGGGATCTTGATAAGAAATGCGCAGGAATGGGTACAACATGCCCATCCTCGCGGCATCTCGGTTGAGGGAGAAATGGAGACCATCGGCGGTCAGATGGCGACCGACCCGGTTAAAGC
>Ga0315274_10002313_pt1 | contig 28891 bp, 34 predicted proteins | sample YL17G02_20_MG_FD_203700 | JGI IMG/M metagenome (GOLD analysis project Ga0315274, IMG submission 203700) | Sediment microbial communities from Yellowstone Lake, YNP, Wyoming, USA - YL17G02_20 | ecosystem: Environmental > Aquatic > Freshwater > Lake > Sediment | place: USA: Wyoming | collected...
GATCTGGGAGCAAATCTTTTAATGGAGACCGTTACAAAATGGATAAAGAAAATAATTAAACCAGAACCTCAGGATGAAACGGAAGCAACTTACACTAGAATTTTGCGCAAGGAAGACGGTATGATTAATTGGAAAAAACCTGCTGAGGATTTAGAAAAAGAAATCAGAGCATATTCTCCCTGGCCAGGAAGTTATACCTTTTGGGAAAAATCTGGGAAATTGATAAAGATCGAGGTTTTAAAAGCAAGAGTTTTGAAATCATCCGATGGAATCCGTTATCCTATCGGTAAAGTTTTAGTTGCTCCTCAGAATGAAGTTTGTGTTCAATGCGGAAAAGTCTTTTCAGAAGAAGGAGGAGGTTTCTTAGTTATTGAAAGACTGCAGTTGGAAGGAAAAAAAGAAATAGATTCGGAGGATTTGCTGAGAGGTTATCCTAACTTTGTTGGAACTATTTTAGGTTAAAGCTGAGGAGGAATGAAAGTTCGGTAAATAAAAACATGCTAAATTATTTTGAACTCAGAAAAGGCATAGAATTTATCTTGGATGGCGAACCATACGAGGTTTTGGAATTTCAACAGGTATACAAAGCCCAAGACGCGGTGGTTTCCAAGGTAAAGATTCGCAATTTGATTACCGGAAAAGTTTTGGAAAAAACCTTCCATCAGGGCGACATGTTTGAAGAAACTGAAATGGAAAAAATGGAAGTAAAATTCCTTTATTCTCACAGAGGAAAATTTGGTTTCTGTGAAGCCAAAAATCCGGTCAAACGCTTTGAATTAGTTCGGGAACAAATCGGCGAAGGCTCAAGATTCATAAAACCGAATGAAATTCTCACCGCGCTTTTATTTGAAGGGAAAATTATTAATGTGCTCTTGCCGATAAAAGTTTTTCTGAAAGTTACCGAAGCTGCTCCGGGGTTTAAGGGCGACAGCGCTCAAGGCGGTACTAAAACCGTCACTCTGGAAACCGGCGCAGAAATAAACGTTCCTCTGTTCATTAAACAGGACGACGTTATTGAAATAAACACCGAAACCGGAGAATACGTAAGAAGAACAGAACAATAATTTAAACAAAAAACCGCCAAGACAGCGGTTTTTTTGTTTAAAGAAGGAGTAATCCTCTTTGACTCTTCCACCTCACTGCGGTTCGGCTATTGATTAATACCCAAAAGCTCGACTTCGAATATGAGAGTGGCTTTTGGAGGAATGGGGCCTCCGGGAGTACCCGTATCTCCGTAAGCGAGCTCGGAAGGAATCGTTAATTTTCTTTTCTCCCCTACTTTCATTCCTGCAACTCCCAAATCCCAACCCTGGATTACCTGACCTACTCCTAAAGTAAAACTGAAAGGTGTGCCCCTATCAACACTGGAATCAAACTTCGTGCCGTTCTCCAAGGTTCCCGTATAATGGACGGAAACCGTATCTCCGTTTTTGGCACTTTCGCCTGTCCCTTCTTTTAATGTTTCTATTTTCATGCCTTGAATTTCATAATTATTAATTGCCGTCGACTCTTTAAAGGTGGATGTTAAGGAACCCGTATTGTTGTTTTCTTGATTTTGAAAAAGAAAATAAACTCCCCCGACAATTGCTGTTAAAATAATAATCAAAAATATTTTTTGCATATGCTGAAGCGTTAGTCGAAAAAGATTCCTTCTTCTTCACCTCAGCTGAAGCTTCGGTAGCTGAAGCGGAAGAAAAGATTTATCTCTTTGACTACCGAGTCCCGCAAAGCGGGACGAAGTTGGAAAAGAAGATTTATCTTCTTTGACCCCTATTATTGTATATTGTTTTTGAATTCCGGGCAATACCGACCCTTTTGAGCATTATCCATTATATTAAAAATATCTGACAATTCGTTCTACGATAAAAAAAGCCCGAAGTCGACACCCTAAACGCAAAAAATCGCTATTTTTTGCGTTTACCTCTGGCTTTCTTTTTTAATTTTCTATTAAGCCTTGCTCGATTTCGCCATCCTATACCCATATTTTTTCTTATCTGTTATTTTTTATTATTAGCGACGAGAACTCCGTTCTCATCTTCATCTTCGCCTGCCTCGGGCAGGCTTGATTTATGACCTTTATTTTTTATTCTACCAAAAAATCTCTCTAAACAAAACCCATAATTTTTTTGATTAATTCGTCTTTTCCTTCTTTTGTTTTCGCGGAATATGGCAAGACAGGTACATACGGCGCCTCTTTTTGAATAGATGAAAGCTGTTTTTCCGCGGCAATCTTTCCTAATTTATCAATTTTATTAGCGACAATAACAACTTGATGTTTATTTTCTCCAAGAATTTTTATCATATCGCGATCAAGAACAGTCAAACCGACTTCAACGTCAATAATTAAGAAAACCGCTTTAGGCCTGACATTGGAATACTCCACATACCAAAAAATTCTCTTAATCATTTTATTGCGCTCCTTTATTGAACGCTTGGCATATCCATATCCCGGAAAATCCACAAAGTAAAAAGAATCATTGATGCGAAAAAAATTTGCCTCGCGGGTTTTTCCCGGGATCTTGCTTACTTTTGCAAGATCTTTTTTACCGACCAAAGAGTTAATTACGCTTGATTTTCCCACATTGGAACGGCCAAAAAAAGCGATCTGCGGCAAATTGTCTTCCAAGCCGTAATCGTCGCCAATAACCCCCTTAGCAAATTCTGCTTTTGATATTTTCATATACCGAGTCCCGCTTTGCGGGACGAAGCTGAAGATGAGGCAAACTTCATCTCCTATTTTACTCTTTATTTCCCCAAATCAAGAATCTCATCGATCCTGATCTGCCCGACGAATTCAGGCATGTGGCTGACCAAAACCATGGCGCCTTCATATTTGTTCAAAGCGTCAGCAATGACCGGCAAATGACGGAAATTAATATGATTGGTGGGCTCGTCCAAAATAAGAAGCCCGGGTTTTTGCATCACTAGCCTGGCAAAAGACACCAAACCCTTTTGTCCTTCGGATAAACTGCCTATTTTGGCATAGATTAAGTCGCCGGTTATCAAGAAACCTGCGGCCAGGGAACGGAGGTCCTCTTCTGAAAAATCTTCAGCGACAGAACTAAGGGATTGATAGACCGTATCATCAAAATTAAGAGTGGAGAAATCCTGGCGGTAATATCCCACCTTAACATCCGGAGCGATTTTAGCGCCCTTGGCTTTGCCCGAAGCCAAAGATTCAAGCAAAGTGGTTTTGCCAATGCCGTTGGGCCCGACCAAAAGCAAGCGCTCTTTTTTTCTTAAAGAAATCTTGGCTTCTTTTTTTACAAACTTGGATTTCTCCATAACCGAGAAAGAAGTGATATTTAAAATTTCCCCGCCAATATCCTGCTGGCAAGGAATAGCAAAATGCCTGATGGCCTTATCCTCCCTTCTGACGTCAACTTTTTCTTCTTCCATTTTTTCGGCTTTTTCCCGCATTTGTTTTGCCACAAATCTCAACTGCCCACCCTTGTGGGCAAAATAGTTCGCCTTATCTTTTTTCTCCTGGATTATTTTTGCCAACTGCGCGTTTTTCCTGTTTTCCCTTTCTATCCTGGCCGCAATTTCAACCAATAAATCAAAATAGTTGCCCGTGTATTGCTCAACCTTGCGGGTGAAAACATCCAAATATAAAACGCCGTGGGTGAAAGTATTCAGGAAATCAGCGTCGTGAGAAATAACAATGCAGGTTTTCTGATAATCAATCAGAAATTGCGTCAAATGGCTGATCCCCTCCTTGTCCAGATTATTAGTCGGCTCGTCTAAAAGCAACAAATCGGGGTTTTGGATAATAGCTGAAGCCAAAAGCAGCCTGGCTTGCTGGCCGCCGGAAAATGATTTAATCAGCCTGTCGTGGTCAGCCGCCAGATTGACCACTTCCAAAACCTCGTCAATCTTAGGATCAATATCATAGACCTTTTCCTCAAAGCAATTCTGGAAGAACTCCCTCAGGGTGAAATGGAGCTGATCCCGAAGAATGACTTGTTTGGCTGCGGCCACAGTCAGCCCGGGACCCAGGTGAATGGCGCCCGAATCAGGCTCCAAGACGCCGGTGATGAGATGGAAAATAGTGCTTTTGCCCGCGCCGTTCTGGCCCATTAAAGTAATCTTGGATCCCCGCCTCACAGAAAAACTGACCTCATTTAAAATGGGTTTGCTGCGGCCGTGGTTGAAAGAGACGTCGTCAAATCTTAAAATGACTTCTTGATTATTCATATACTGAGCCCCAACGCAGTCGGGGCGAAAGTGGAGATGAAGCTTCAGCTTCATCGACCGCTGAAGAGTGAATATTCTCCGCCTTAAAAATCAAAAAAAAATAAGCTTAACGCTTTAAATAACAAAGGTGAAGAAGAATTAATATTCTTCGCCTTATCTCTAACACATTTTACTAAAACTACAAGAGGTCGTAGTTCTAAATTTTAATGAAGGAGGGATGTTAAAACCTCTCTTACTCTTCTTTGAGCCATTTTAGGGCTTCTTCTTTTGTGGAAAAAACTCCTAAATCTTTTTTACCTGAAGCTTTTAATAAGAAAGAAACTACAACTTTATTGGCGGTGCTCAAGCCGATAATTGCGGCTTTTCCGATTTTGGGAAATTTTAAAAGTTTTGCATAAATTTTTCTTGATTCCAAGGTCGGACCAAAACTGGCTCCGCTTGCGTCTCCTAATACTTTCGCTTTACCCTCTATTGTTTCCAGAATTTTTGACAATTCATCAACAAACCTTTGTGCATCTTTTTCGTTCCATTCTGTTTCCCAAGTTTTAACCATTATTATTCCGTCTTTTCTTTTCCAAATTTTAAACTTATAATCTTCTTTATTTTCTTTTGGCATACATAAGTAAACAATATTAAGGAATAATGATCTCCCGAAAAATATTATTTTTAGTTAAAATTCTACTTTCCATATTTTTATTCTAATTGGCGATAAAAAAATAAAAGGGTAGGGGTAAGCTGGATAAGGGTAGCTCTTTGGCTTTGCGCATACCTTGCATTTCGGCAACCCTTGCTTTTAGTCCAACGTGCGCTATTCCACCCCCTTTTCAATTTTATTTCCAGCCTACCCCTATTTATAAAAGGACTACCCATCTTTAATAATATATAATCTTTTGAAAAATTCAAACTAAATTAAAGACCCGCCCCCTGGATAATGAACGATGTTAGAACCTGGTTGGTGAACTCTCTATGATCGATTTAAGCTTTTCTAATATTTCAATATTAAACGGCTCCTCAAGCTCTCCCTCATCAACCCATTCGTAATATTCAACTTCGGTAGCATTATCACCGATTGGCCTAAAAGAATATTTGACGTTATAGTTCTTATCGCTTGAAGTAAAAATAAAGAATTTATTTTCCTCATAGGCAGTAATGGTATATTCTGACCATCTACCTTTTTTGTTCTGATTTCTGTAAATAGTGCCTATTTTTGTTGGTTTTTCATTTACCTCTTCCTGAACTATAGAGCTAATCCAAGAAGGCGTATTCGCTGGATTTAGAGTAAATGCAAAAACTTCGTGAACTGGTTTATTTATTGTAACAATAAACTTGTTACTCTTCATATATTTTATTCTACCAAAAAACCGCCTGATTGGCGACTTTGTTAGCTGTGGCCATGGGACGATGTTGGAACCTTTTTAGGGAAATAAAAAGGCCTTACGACTTAACGCAAGGTCTTTTATTTGTGTTTTTTCTGAAACTATTTTTTGATTCTATCTATAAAAAGTTCAAATTCGCTGTAGAGTTCTGGGTCCTTCCGTCTTTCACGTTCTTTCTGGACGAACGGCTGAAGCCTCTTCCAGAGGTCAATCCACCATTTACGAGTCCATGTTGCGAATATGACTTTGGAATCAAGGATGCCGTTATTTACGTTAGCACCCACTCGGTTGCCGACATAAACATACTCGAGGAACAACTGGGCCCTGTGGATATCGTGACCTATGTAGGAATTGATATCTTGCGGCATAGAGCCAGTGTGCGGTCCCGACGAAAGACCGGCTTCCCCAAGTTTCCTCATTTCTTCCCTTGCCCCAATATCGGCAAGATGGTTCATCAAATCAGTAACATAGATTAATGTCCCTAATTTTTTGGAAAACATCTATTCCTCCTTCTTCTTTTGTAAATTTTAATGGCTAATAATATTATATATTATTAAATTAAAAAGTCAATGTCTACCAAAAAACCGCCCCTTGTGCGAGGCGGAATTAAAAGCTGCCGGGGTAGGAGTCGAACCTACAATACACAGGTCCAAAGCCTGTAGTCCTACCATTAGACGACCCGGCAATTTTTACAAATTCCTTCAATCCATCCTTCTATCTTTCTATTAAAATTAGTACTTTTTCTGATATAAATATTTAAAAGTCCGTAATATTTATCTCCTGTATTCTTTCTTTTTGTATTAATTTTATTCTTTTTCCAATCTATTTTTTCAAAATTATTAATCGGGAATCCTGTTACATCAGCCCAATATTTTTGTACTTTTTCCAATTTATTTATTGCAGTTTCATGCAAAGCAATCCTGAAAGAAACATCTAAACTTGAAATATTGCAGATGTTCTTAAGCCATTTCAGAAAAATCTTTATCATCAATGCATCAGAGTTACTGAATTTCACCTTCTGAGAAACATTATCTTCTTTTTGTTTGGCACCTTCTGCCCAATAAAGTGCGACACCAATTAGCCATAATTCTCTATCGGATATTTTATCGATTTCATTGCGTGCCCGACTTTTAATCTCTTCAGTTATAACTTGTCTATAATTTCGTTTGGCTAATCCCCCTCTTCGTGCGGCGGCAAGTCTTTTTTCCGTAAGCTGTTGTTTCTGCGGCTTACTTAAACCGACGTTTCTTAGCCACAAAGATAAAGTAGATTTAGCTACTTTAACTTCTTTTAAGATTTCGGAATAAGACAATCCTTTCTCTCTAAGTTTTATTGCTTTCCCTTTTTCTTGAAATTTAGACATATCAAACCACGGTCATTATTTATTTAATTTTATCATCGTGGTTCAAAAATGTAAAGAACTAACTATTAAGTAATTCCGCAAGATTCAATTATCGCCAATTCCAGAGGGAGCTGGGATATGGAAGAATATTTAATCTGATTTTCCGCGTCCATAAAAAGTTTTAAAGCATGGTGGAGTTCTTCTTCTTTAAAAACGGTGGCCTGTTTTTGAAGCGTCAAAAATTCCTCTTTCGTCAAACCTGTAATAATTGAATTTGCCATTTCTGGCCCCGTAATTTTCAGAATTAAAGTTTGTCTCAGATAATTAATTAAAGCTTTCGTAAATTCCTGGATATCAGAACCTTTTTCGATTATATCGTTCAAAAAATTAATCGCCTCGGAGGCTTTTTTTTGAGAGAGGAAATCGCAGAATTCGCTTATTATCTTTACATCCACCAATCCCAGCAGATTTTTTATTTCCTCGGCTTTTATTGCCGAAGTTTTAACTGAGACGGAAGAAGAGGATTTATCCTCTTCGCCCTCTCCCGTAACTCCCCCAAAGGTTAAAACCTGATCCAGCAAACTCTCCGCGTCTCTTATTGACCCGCCGGAATTCAAAGCGATCAGTTCCAACGCCGGTTTTTCGATTTTGACTTTTTCTTTTTCCGAAACTATTTCCAGTCTCTTTATTATTTCCGGCACGGTTAATTTTCTGAAATCAAATCTTTGGCAGCGGGAAATAATGGTCGGAATCATTTTATGGATTTCGGTCGTCGCCAGGATAAAAACGGCGTGGCTGGGAGGCTCTTCCAATGTTTTTAAAAGTGCGTTTGCCGCTTCCTTTGACAACTGATGGCATTCGTCTATTATGAAAACTCTATATTTTGATTTGGTCGGCGTAAATTTTATTCCGTCCCGGAGTTCTCTTATGTCGTCAATCCCCCTGTGGGAAGCGGCGTCAATTTCAAGCAAGTCCATTTCATTCCCCTGCATAATTTCCAAACAGGATGAACATTTATTGCAGGGTTCAAACTCCCCGTTTTTTCGATTCTGGCAGTTCAGCGATTTGGCAAAAAGCCGCGCTATCGTGGTCTTTCCCGAACCCCTGGGCCCCGCAAACAAATAAGCGTGGGAAATCAATCCTGAAGAAAGCGCATTGGTCAACGTCTGAACAATGTGTTCCTGGCCAATAATCTCAGCGAATGTTTGAGGCCTGTATTTTCTATATAAAACTAAATTTGCCATAATTGGGCGAAGAGATAAATCTCTTCTTTACTTCGCTGCCGCTCAGTGGGCGAAGAGATAAATTTCTTCTTTACTTCGCTGCCGCTCAGCGGGCGAAGAGATAAATCTCTTCTTCCGCTTCAATTAAAATTTCACCGTGCGAAGAAGTACGCTTCTTCTTAAGTTTCGGCTAAAGCCTCACTTCTTAAAGACGATAAATTTGTATCCGAGAAAATTCCAGACGGATACTACAATAGCGGCAATTAATATCCCGATGGTATTCCAGGTTGCCGGGGGCGTTCCGAATTGAGGGCCTATTTTATTAACTATCAAAGAAAATATGCCCACGTTTATTCCCAAGCTAATCGCAGTAACAACGTAAAACTGGGTGATTTCTTTTCCCATTCCTTCTTTTTCCATATTCTCGAAAGCCCAGAATTTATTCCCCCAATATTTGGCGAAAGTGGCCACCAGAAAGGAAGCTCCCTTGAAAACAAGATTGGTAAATGCGGTTCCTAAAAAAATAACTCCCAAAAGTTTGAAGACGCTTAAATCAACCAAAGTAGCCAAAACTCCGATTAAGAGAAACTTTGCCACCTGAAAAACAAACAGAAACTTTTTTCCTATAAGATAAGAAATCCAAAGCCCGATAAGAGCCAGAATCGGCAAGCCGATTGCCAAAATTAAGCTTAAAAATTTAATATATATTCCGAAATCTTTTAAAAGACTCGAAACCAGCCAAGCCACTCCCCAACCGCTTAAAATGGCAAAAATAATATCAATCTTTCGCATACCGAACTTACATTTATTTATATTATATAAAAAGTGAGGTGAAGAAGAGTGCGAAGAAAAGTTTTTCTTCTTTCATCTCGTCTCCGACTCGACGGACGAATTCCTCTTCGCCTAAGATACTTTATCATAAATTCCCCCAAAAATCAAAATATGATAAGATAAATTAACATGTTAAAAGTTTATAATACCCTATCAAGGAAGAAGGAAATTTTCAAACCGAGGAATGGAAAAAAGGTGAATCTTTTTGTCTGCGGGCCGACGGTTTACGATTTTTCCCACCTGGGGCACGCCAGAACCTACATTGCTTTTGACGTAATCGTGAAATATCTCAGACAGAATGGTTACGAAGTTTTCTATCTTCAGAATATAACCGACATCGACGATAAAATTATAAACAGAGCGAAAGAAAATAACGCAACTCCCGAAAAGTTGGCTCGCCGGTTTGAAAAAGAATATCTGGATGATATAAAATCCCTGAAAATAAACGGCGTTACCAAATATGCCAGGGCCACCGATCATATTAAAGAAATCATCGGTCAGGTTTCAAGGCTGAATGAAAAGGGCTGCGCTTATAAAATCGAAGATGGAATCTATTACGATATTTCAAAATTCAAGGGTTACGGAAAACTTTCAAAAAGGACCGTTCTTCAGGCGGAGGATGGCGTTTCCAGAATCGACGAAGGTAAGGAAAAAAGAAACAAAGGAGACTTTTGTTTATGGAAATTTTCGAAACCCGGAGAACCCGAATGGGAATCTCCGTGGGGAAAAGGAAGGCCGGGCTGGCACATTGAAGATACCGCCATTACCGAGAAATATTTCGGCCCCCAATACGATATTCACGGAGGAGCCAGGGATCTGATTTTCCCCCATCATGAAGCTGAAATCGCCCAAATGGAAGCAATATCCGGTCGCAACCCCTTGGTGAAATACTGGCTGCATTCGGGCTTCCTTACGGTGAACGGCCAGAAAATGGCCAAGTCCCTGGGTAATTTCATTACCATTAGGGATTTTTTGAAAGAAAATTCCGCAAGGTTTTTGAGACTTCTGGTTGTTAAAGCCCATTACCGTTCTCCGATCGATTACAGCGAGAAATTAATTTCCCAAACGAAAAAAGAACTGGAGAGGATCGACGAATTCGTAGAAAAATGCGGAATTCTCTGTGTCAAAAAATCCCGCGATCGCGGGAAAAATTGTCACGGGGTTTTTTCGATTTCTAGGGCTGATAAGGAATTTGAAAGCGCAGTGGAAGACGATTTTAATACGCCCGAAGCCCTCGCCGTGGTTTTTGACCTAATAAACGAGGGAAATTCATTGATAGCTAAAGACAAGTTATCCCAAGCCGATGCCAAAGAAATTTTAAGTTTCTTGAAGAGAGTCGATGTTTCTTTCGGGTTTATTTTGGAGAAAAAACCAAAAGAGAAAATCCCGGAAGCAATTTTAAAATTAATCGAGGAAAGGGAGGAATGCCGAAAGAAAAATCAGTGGCAGAAAGCCGATGAATTGAGAAGAAAAATAAAAGAATCGGGTTTCCTGGCGGAAGACACAAAAGAAGGGCCAAAATTGAAAAAAATATAACGCAATAAAATTATCCTCCGTTTCTTTTTTTTCCGGCTAATTCGTAAAAAGCCAGAACCCGGTCGGCTATTTTGGACCAGGAGTATTTTTGAGCTTCCTTGAGTCCCCAATCCCCCATTTCTTGTCTCAATCCGGGATTTTTTATCAGAATCTCCAATTTTTTTGCCAAAGTTTTGTAATCCCGGGGCTTAACCAAAAATCTTTTCCCCCTGCCTTTTTCCAGCACTGTCCGGTAGCCCGTATTCGCAAAAGCGACGACCGGAATGCCTGAAGCCATCGCTTCGATTAAAACAATACCGAAACTTTCTCCGTAAATAGCCGGACTGCAATAAATATCACAGGTTTTGTAATAAAAGGGCACGTCTTTTTCTTTTATCGCTTTCTCAAAGACAACGTTTTCTAATCTATTCCGTTCAACCCATTTTTGGCAATCATCTTTTAAGGGGCCCTCCCCTACCACGATTAATCTTAAATTAAGATAGTTTTTGCTTAAAATTTTGAATGCCCTAAGAAGATAAATCAGTCCCTTTCTTTCTTCAATCCGGCCTAAAAACAAAATGTTTATTTTTCCGTCGGAGAATCTTTTCAATCTGGAAACCCTCGGATTAAATTCTTCCAGATCAATGCCGTTGGGTATTACTTTTTTGGGACCGTTAAATTTTTTAAAAAACCTGAGGTTCAAGGGGTTAACGCCGATGATGCCGTCAACTTTCCATTTGGCAATTCTATTGGCAAAATCTCTAATTTGGGGAAAATTTTTAATGATATTGCTTTTTTCCAAATTGGCGTGGAAAGTCAGAATATTCAAAACGTTTGATCTTTCTAAAACTTGGATGGTCGAAGGGAAGCCGACATTATGAAAATGGAGAACGTCAAACTTCTCTTTTTTTAAGAAACTGTTTAGGGCGAAGGGGTTAAAATATATGCAAAAATCGCCTTGAGTGCCCGCGGCGGGAAGAGAAAGCGACGTTCCCATGATAATAATGTCTTTTCCGTATTTTTCCTCCGGAGAACGGCGGGGAACGATAATTTTTACTTTGATTCCTCTTTTTTTGAATTCCTTATACAATCCCAAAACGTGCCGTTTTACTCCTCCGGGCTGCAAAAAAGAATGAAATGATATTAATCCGATTTTCATATACCAAGCTTCTATTTATAGAAGCGAAGGTGAAGAAGAGGGCGAAGAAGGGTTTTTCTTCTTTCGTCTCGTCTGCGACTCGACGGACGAAGTTCTCATCGCCCTCATTCGGCACTTGATAAACTAACCTCGCCTTGATATATTATAGCTGATGACAGACAACTCTCAAAATTTTCAATTGCCCGATAAGCTTCCTCCCCAAAGCGCAGAAGCCGAAAAATCGCTCCTCGGCTGTTTATTGATTGATAAAAATTCCGTCATTAAAGTGGTTGATTTCATTAATCCCCCGGATTTTTACAGGCCCGCGCATCAGGAAATTTATAAGACTTGTCAGGAGCTTTTTGAAAAAGGAGAACCCATTGATATTTTGAGCGTTGCCAATCGCCTTAAAGAAAAGGGATTGCTTGATGAAATCGGCGGAAACGGCTATCTGGCCGATTTGATAAATTGCGTCCCGACGGCCAGCAACATTTTTAATTATGCCAAGATCGTCCAGCGGAAAAGAATTCTGCGGGACTTGATCGGCGCAGGTTCTGAAGTTGCGACTCTGGGCTACAATGAAACGGAAGATCCTGAAATTTTGTTGGATCAGGCGGAACAGCGGATTTTCAGCATCGCTCAAAAAGGCCTTTCCCAGAATTTCGTACCAATAAAAGAAACCTTAGGAGATGCTTTTGAAAGAATTGATAAATTATCCAAACACAAAGGCGGTCTTCGAGGATTGCCGACCGGGTTTACCGATTTGGATAATATATTAGCCGGTCTCCAAAATTCCGATTTAATAGTCTTGGCTTCCAGGCCTTCGATGGGAAAGAGCGCTTTAGCGACGAATATTGCCAGTTATGTTGCCATCAACGGGAAAATACCTGTCGGCATTTTCAGCTTGGAAATGTCAAAAGACCAGCTGGTTGACAGATTAATCGCCGATCAGGCCGGGCTCGATTTGTGGAGATTGAGAACGGGAAAACTCTCCGGAGACGGAGAAGATAATGATTTTTCCAGAATCCAGCAGGCTTTGGGCGTATTATCCGAAGCCCCGATTTACATTGATGATAACGTCAGTTCGAATATCTTGCAGATGAGAGCAATGGCAAGAAGATTGCAGGCGGAAAAGGGACTGGGCCTCATTGTCGTTGATTATCTCCAATTAATGGAGCCGAGAAACACCATGGCCCCCATTGTCCAGCAAATGACGGAAATTTCCAGGTCTCTCAAATCTTTAGCCAGAGAGCTTAATGTTCCGGTTCTGGCAATCTCCCAGTTATCGAGAGCCGTAGAACAAAGGTCTCCCCAAATCCCCCGTTTATCCGATTTGAGGGAAACCGGAGCCATAGAACAGGATGCCGACGTTGTTTTATTCATCTATCGCGAAGACAGATATCGGCAGGATTCCAGCAGAAAGAATATTGCCGATATAATTATCGCCAAACACCGTAATGGTCCCGTGGGCAAGATTGAATTGTATTTTGACGAGAGCAGGGTTGCTTTCAGAAATCTGGAAAAGGGATACAATGAAGAAGCTTAAAAATGCAGCCAAAAACGATTCAAAAATTAATTGATATATTCTCCAAATTCCCGACGGTCGGGCCCAGAACTGCTGCCCGATTTGTTTTTTATTTATTGAGATTGCCGAAAGAAGAAGTCGATAATTTGATTTCCTCCATTTCGCAATTAAAAAATAACATAAAAACCTGCGAATTTTGTTTTAAACCTTTTGAACCTTCGGCAGAGACTCCAATCGGGCTCGTTTGCGAGATTTGCCGGGATGTCCGCCGGGACAGATCTCTGCTTTGCATTGTCGCCAATGAAACCGATTTGATGGCCATCGAAAAAACGAAAAAATACAACGGCCTTTATTTTATCCTGGGAGGAACGATTTCGGCCTTCAAAAAAACCGATATCGAAAAATTAAGAATCAAAGAACTGGAAGAAAAAGTTAAAAACAACCGGGAAATCAAAGAGATTATCCTCGCCATAAATCCGACAACCGAAGGCGAAACAACCGCTTTATACTTGGAAAGAATACTAAAACCATCGGAAAAAAAAATCTCCCGCTTGGGGAGAGGATTGCCCTTGGGCGCTGAATTGGAATATGCCGACGAAGAAACCTTATCTTCGGCTCTGGAGGGCCGAAGATAACTTATTCTCCAGATTCTATCTTGGTGATTTCCACTTCCGTGAAGGTCTGTCTGTGGCCTTTTTTTGTTTTTTCCCGTTTTTTTGCCTGGTATTTGAAAACAATCACTTTTTTTCCTTTCCCCTGCCTTAGAACTTTCCCGATAACCTTAACGTTCTTGATAAACGGAGTTCCGATCTCCGTTTTTTTATTTTTCTCCAACAGCAAAACTTCTTTGAAAATGATTTCTTCGCCTTCTTTCTTTTCGATTTTTTCGATCTTCAGTTTTTGGCCGGGAGAAACAATATATTGTTTCCCGCCGGTTTTGATTATAGCTAACATACGAATGTAATGAGTACCCCGCCCTCTAAACTAAATGGGTTATTACTTATGCGTAGAGGGCGGGGTTTCACTACGCTCAATATTAATACTTTTTCTAAAATTTGCAATACTACTCTTCTCCTACCGAGCTTTCGCGTAGCAAAAGCGAAGGTGAAGAAGAGGATTTATTCCTCTTCGCCTTCTTTCAATTTCTTCATCTCCCCTATTTCCTCTAATTTTTCCACTTTTTCATCAAGTATGGAAAGGCGCTTTTCGGAAGATTCGTAGGCGGATTTAGCATTGGATATATGATTGCCAAGTTTCCGGAAATCGTCCATTAATTTTTCCGCGTCCTGATGCACCCTGCCGAGCTTCTTCAAAATTTCCTGCGTTTGTTTTGAAATCTGAGTGTCTTTAAACCAATGTTCGATAGTTCTCAATGCAAGATATATGGTGTTGGGCGAAGTCAGAATGATTTTCTTTGACCAGGCAAAAGAAGCTATGTCAATTTCTTTTCCGATATTGTTTATTATTTCGTAATATATGGCTTCCGCCGGAATGTACATCAGGGCGAAATCAACCGTTCCCTCGGAGGGCAAGATATACTTTGAGGAAATTTCCTGGACTCTGTTTTTTACGTCCCCGAGAAAGCTTTTTTTATAGAAATTTTTCTCCGTTTCAGTTCCGGCATTAACCATTTTTTCGAAGTTTTCCGAAGGAAACTTGGAATCTATCGACAGAATCTTTCCATCCGGCAATTTTAATATCACATCAACCTGTTCACCGGAAGAAAAAAGATATTGTTTTTTATAAAGTTCCTGAGGGAAATGTTGCGACAGAATGTGCTCTAAACTCGCTTCGCCCCATTGTCCTCTTAATTTGGGAGATTTGAATATTTCCTGAAAAGTGGATACGTCTTTTACAACCGCCTGTACCTGCTTCAAGTCTTCTTTTATCTGGGTGGCTTCCCGGGTAAATGACGACATCTGGTCGTTCATCGCCTTTGAAGTTCCGTCCTGGCTGTCCCGCATTTCCTTCAATTGGCCTATCATCAAATCGGTTATTCTCCTTTCCAAATCCCTGATGGCATCCGATTGTTTTTCATCGGTTTTTGACTTTCTGTTTAAAAAAACAAACGCTGCAACTCCTGCCGCTGCGATAAAAAACAGTCCGAAAATAAAAATCAAAAAAGAATTATCCATAAAGTTATGTTAGCGTTATCTTACTAATATTTCAACCTAATATTTCAACTAAAACAAAAAGAATATAAATTCCCAACAAAAACACCGCCTCCTTTCTGGTTATCTTGTGGCCGGTTCTTATAAAAATCAGGAAAAATACCGCCGCAATTATTAAGAAAATTCTGCCGATGGCAAAGGGAGAAAAATCAGGAATTATAATGGGAGAAATCAGGGCAACCGTCCCCAGAACAAGAGTGGCCGTCATTATTACCGATCCCATAACGTTTCCGACTATCATCCAGTCCTGGGACTTTTTGGCGGCCTGCAAGGTAAAGGAAAGTTCGGGCAAGGCGGTACCCAAGCCCACCACTAAAATACCGATTAATGCCAGAGGAAAATGGAAATAATCCGAAAAGAAGACGGCCGATTTAACAATTCCCTGCCCGGACAATAAAAGCAACACAACAAAAAAAATAAGTAAAACTGAATTCTTTAAAAAAAACTTAGAACTTAATGGTTCGCAAACCCCGTCATAAACTTTTTCAAATCTTTCCTTTTTTTGGAAAAGCCAGGCAAGATAAAAGAAAAAGGCGGCCAATAATAAAATCCCATCCACTCTGGAAAGGTCGCCGTCAAGCATCAAAACCAGAGGCGAAATAGCAACCCCGATCGTAAAAATGGAACTTCCCAGGACCGTCCGGCTGGGAACGGAAAGCCCCGCTTTGGAAACTAGGGCGGATAAAGCGACAATCAGGGTGAGGTCGGCAATGTTGGTTCCCACGACGTCGCCGAAAGAAAGCTGGGGAACTTTATTCAGGGCCGAGATTATGCCCACGATAAAATTCGGGATTGTGGTAGCGAAAGCGACAATCAAAAAAGAGACTACAAATTCTTTCCAGCCCAGAAACTTGCATACCCTTTTTAAAACATCTACCAGGAAATTGCTCGACAAAAAAAGTATTACGAAAGAGAAAATAAAAACAATAACGTGTAAAAGCATATATTTTGCGGCCCCAACCAGAGTCGAACCGGTGTTACAAGGATGAGAACCTTGCGTCCTAACCACTAGACGATGGGGCCCTATGTCAAAATTTCTAAAATTTTGATCGGGCCGTCCTCACTTTGAATTGAGAAATAGGCCATCTTTTAATAATTTATCATAAAATTTGGGTTTTGTAAAACAAAAAGAGCAGATACTATATTGGGGAATAAGTATCTGCTCTATGGAGGCGTATGGTTTGTCGCCGCTTTTACGAAGATTCTGTGATCGCTGTTGCCAAAAAAAGCCATGGCTTCGGCCTCATCTTTGCAGATGCCGTTAAGTTCGATAAAACCATTACCATTTGTCTCGAGAACGGCGACCTTCCCTTCTTTCAGGGCCTGGATTATCACTTTCAGCAATCTGGTTTCCAGTTGTCTTCCTTTTATTTCCAGATCCAGCACGTGATTGTTACAGTTCTGGCTGCAGTATTCATACCATTTGACCATCCCTTCGGGAAAGTTCCAAGCTTCTTTTTTACGGGCTTTCAAAAAAACTTTCATGCAAACCGTAAAATGAAAACAGTTCAGGCAGGTTCTTTTTTCCATTTTTTCACCTCCCTTTTCTTAAGAACTATGTATTATTAAAAACGTATCAAACTGCACAATATAGTCAATGTTCAAAGATAAAAAAATGCCGCTCCTGATAAAGGAAAGCGGCATATAACTAGGATGAGGATCGACGAGAGATTTTGTCAACTAATTTCTTTGTGACCGTTGTGATTTGTTCTGAAGGTCATTTTTACGCATCTTCTGCGATGCCTGTACAAACGGATAATTCGGGTGCCGCATCTGCCGCAGTTTCCTTCCTTTAATCCGATTTCTCCTTTGCAGCCGTCCTTCGGGCAATCAACTCTTCCACTTTCGATTACCGGGTAATGTATTGTTCCCCTCACCTTTTCTCCTCCTTAAAGAACTATATTTTTGGTCCCCAAAACGCCTCTTTGACAAAAAAAAGAGCCGATCCTGAGGATCAGCTGAACTTTTAAAACCCTTTTATCGATTAAAAACTCAGCTGATCTTGAGACCGGTAAATTTAAAGATAAATTATTTTAAATCTGATTTATGTCTCATTGTTATTAAGTCGATGAAAATAAATTTTCATCTCTACCTTCGTCCGTAAAGCGGACTCGGTTTATTACGCATCTTAACTTATTTTATTGCAGAAGTCAACCCGGCAGCAGAAATTTGACAATCCCGCTCAAGGCGGGATAATTTCGCGAAGCGAGTCAAGTTTTCACTGCTGAGTTAACGCCTGGGATATTTTCACTAAATTAAAGCCGAATACCACCCCGACCGCAATGGCCGAGAGGGCGGCGTAAATTTGTTCGGAACCCAAAGGTTTATTCAGCCAGATGGGAACAATATTCCCCTTATAATCTACCTTGAAATTAACGTCGCCATTAACTTTGACATCGGTAGCCCGGAAGTCCGCTCCTTCCTGAAAACCGAAGGTTAAAACCGTAGCCGGGGTTTTGTCTTTGAGTTTTCTGATTTCTTCTTTGTCAAAATTTAAAATCAAATACCCTTTTGAGGATAAATTTATCTTATCTCCGGAGCCGATAATTAAAACCTCTTTGTCCGCTTTGAAAGAAGAACCTAAAACTTGGGAAACGAGTTTCTTTATTGTTTTCGGGTCGTCTCCGTTGATAATCACAACCCTCGGCTTTTTCCAAAAGAATATAATTTCTTTAATTGGATTCATCGGGCGGAATTTGATAATAATCGATAATATATTTTGCCAAATCGTGGAATATCGGCACGGCCGAATATTCGGCGGTTTTTGTTTTGGGATTATTCAGTTTTACCAAAATCAGGAATTGGGGGTTAAAAGCCGGCGCAAAACCCACGAAAGTCTGGATTGTTTTTTCCGAGGAATATACTCCCCCTTCAGGCACTTGAGCAGTACCGGTCTTCCCGGCAACGTAGTATCCCGAAATTTTAGCAGATTTAGCGTAGCCATTTTCTACCACGCTGATCAGCATTCCGGTTAATTGCGAGGTAGTTTTGGAAGAAATTACGGAATTATCTTCGATTTGCGGCTGAGTTTGGGTAATTTCCCCGTTATCCCGGATTTTCTCCACCAAATAAGGCTTGATTAATTTACCGCCGTTGACAAGAGCACAATAGGCTCTGATCAGCTGAATCGGAGTCATTTCAATCCCCTGGCCGAAGGAGGCCGTGGCAAAATTTATTTCATAACCTTTTTTAAATTCCTGGTTTTGGGAGTAGACTTCTTCGGTGTCTATGCCCGTAGACGTAAAGATGCCGAAATTTTCAATGTATTTCAGAAAGGAATTATCGCCTAATTGCTGTTCCGCGAATACGGCTCCCGTGTTGATTGATTTTTCCAAAACTTCAGTCATTGTAATGTCGCCGGGATATTTCCTCTGGTCGTAATTGAAGATTTTATAACCTCCGATTTTGATTACCCCCGGGTCCTGGTAAACGGTCTGGGGAGTAATTTCTTCTTCATTTAAGGCGGCGGCCATAGTCAGAGGCTTGAAAACCGACCCCGGCTCAAAGATTTTCTGAGTTACCGAATTTTGGAAAATGCTCAAATCGGCGACTTTCGAATATTCGTTCGGGTTAAAGTTAGGGAAACCGGCCAGAGCCAGAATTTTCCCGGTATTGGGATCAATAACCACAATTTCGCCTCCCTCAATGTCTAAATTCTTTTTGGCTTCTTCCAATAATTTTTCGGCCGTAAATTGAATCGGATAATCAACGGTTAAAAAGAGATCGCTGCCCCGGCTTTTTCTTGTTCCCTGCAAAATTTCTTCGTAATATTCTTCCAAGCCGTATTGCCCTTTTTGATTCGCGTCCAAAAACCCGATAATTTTGGAAGCCAGTGTTTCTTGCGGATAATATCTGCCCGTTTCTTTTCCCAAAAAGATTCCCGCCAAATCCAGTTCTTTTATTTCTTTGATTTCTTCCTCGGTCAATCTTTTTTTAATTACTTCGTAAATACTGTCTTTTTTGAATTTTTCCAGGAGTAAATCTTTGTCGAGATTAAGGATTCCGGCCAATTTTAAGGCTACTTCTTCTTTTTTCTCAATTTTGCCCGGCGAAGCAAAAACTAACGGCCAATCCATATTGATGGCCAAAGATTCCCCGTTTTTAAAAAAAACTTCTCCCCTTTCCGCCACTTTCTCCTCGTCCAAGCTGTATAATCCCTGGGCCATGGCTTTATAGAAATCGCCCTGCATAATCTGAATAAAAAAAAGCCGGGAGATAATTGCCAACCCGAAAAAAAACAGGGATGCCAGAATTAAATTGACTCTCCAGAACCGCATAATCACCTTGCCAACGCCGTGCTTTCTAAGAGACGGATGTAATCAATTTTATTTGCTTTCTCAAAAACGTTGTTTTGGACGTAATTTCCGACATTATTTAAAGAATTGACTTCGGAGAAATTGACTTCCAAGATTTTATTTTCCCGGGTAAGCTGATTCAGTTTCTTTTCGTAGTTCTGAATAAGATAAATTTCCTTCGTATATGCGCTGATCTGAAAAATGCAAACTACCAGGAGCGACAACGTTAAAATTAAAATAAAAATCCACAAAACCTTCAAGCTTATTCTGAAGCGAGATGTCGATGAAATTGGCAGGCTTAGGGTTAGCGCATTATTCATTGTTTTATTTTGATCGCCGCTCTCAGTTTAGCGGACCTTGAACGAGGGTTAATAATAATTTCTTCTCTCGCGGGCCTCGTTGGTTTTTTTGTTAAAATTTGTAAAATGTTTTCTTTGGATTTTTCCCTTAAGAAATTTTTGACTATTCTGTCTTCAAGAGAGTGAAAAGATATCACAACTATTCTTCCTTGAGGGTTCAAAATTTCGACGGCTTGGGGCAAAACCCTCTTCAAGTTATTCAGTTCGTCGTTTACCGCAATCCGCAACGCCTGGAATGTTCTGGTGGCAAAATGTATTTTTTGCCGCTGATATCTGAAAGGAATTGCTTTTTGGATGATTTTTACCAGTTGAGAGGTGTTTTTAATCGGGTAAATTTTTCTTTCGTTTACAATTTCTTCGGCAATAATTCTCGCAAACCTTTCTTCTCCGTATTCTTTCAAAATCTTTTCCACCTCCGATTCCGACCAGTAGTTTACGATTTTTTCGGCGGTCAAAGGATTTTCCAGATTATACCGCATATCCAAGGGTTCCGATTTCAAAAAACTGAATCCCCTTCCCGACCCTTCCATATGCCAGCTCGACATTCCCAGATCGAATAATACTCCCGAAATTGAATGAAACTTTTTGGCTATCTCTTTTAAATTTGTAAAAGAATCGTTTACTAAAATTAATCTGTCCTTGAACTTTGTCGTCTGCGATTTGAGCAGGGAAATAATTTCTTTATCCCAATCAATTCCCAACACTTTCCCGTTTGGTCCGTTTTTCTCAAGAATGGCGGCTGTATGTCCTCCGAAACCCGCCGTACAGTCAATAAAATTTTCATTTGGTTTCGGATCCAGGCTCTGAATAACTTCTTTTTGAAGAACCGGTATGTGCATTATGTTACACGCCCAACTCCTTTAGGCGCTCTGCTATGTCTCCTACTGCCGTTTCCGTTTTTTTCTGATATACCTGCCATTTGCTTTCATCCCAAATTTCAATTCGATTTAAAACTCCGGCAATTACAACTTTCTTTTTCAAAAACGCGTAAGATTTCAGATAATCGGGAATTAAAATTCTTCCTAAATTATCAAAATCAACCTCCATTGCCCCGGTTGACATTGATCTTGCGAATCCCCTGGCATCGGCTTGAGCCAGAGGCAATTTGGCTATTTTTTCAACCAAATTATTCCATTCTTTAGTCGGGTAAAGAAACAAACACTGATCCAGTCCTTTGGTGATTACCGCCCGTTTACCCAAAAGTGGGCGAAATTTTGATGGAATTGCCAGTCTTTTTTTCTCGTCAATTGAATATTTATATTCTCCGATGAACATGAAGTAAAATTTATTTTACGTAACCCCGCCCTCTAAGCCATAATTCTTTTCTTTAGAGCGCGCCAGGCACTACCATAATATTTTAATTTTCTTTCTCTTTGTTTTGCGGATTTTTCGTTTAGATACGCCTCGTAATAAATCAATTCTAACTTCCCATCTCTTTTATGCTGCTTAACTCTTCGTATCAGATTATCAGTATAACCTATGTATAATTGGTTATTTATCTTCCGGTTTATAATGTAAACATAATACATACAGCATAGAGGGCGGGGTGTCGTTCGTTATCACTCGCTCCAGTTATCCACAGAAAATGAGGTTCTTAACATAGTTATCCACAATCCCCCACTTCATTTACTTTATATCCCACTTTGTAACCTGAGTCAACCACTTTATTCCATTCTAAGAATGTGAGGGAAACTGAAAAATCATCCCCAAATAATCCACACCCCGTAGTAGAATTTCGACAACCCCGCTAAAAGCGGGGTAAGGTCGCAAAGCGAGTCGAAATTTCACTACGGGGCACAGGCAAACAAAAAAGCCCTAAAAGGGCTTGAAAACCGATTTTTAATTTTTAATTTCCGAGCTTCTGCGGACAGAAGCGAAAGGGAAGAAAAGAAACCTCTCTTCGCCCCCTAATTTTTAACAATTATCTTAAACCCTTCGGGATCAACCTCAATCTGAGCTCCTTTTTTCAATTCTCCTGATAAAAGGGCGGAAGCTAAAACGTTTTCTACTTTATCCTGGATTACTCTTTTCATTTGTCTTGCTCCGAAAGCCGGATCATATCCCAATTCGGCGATTTTTTCCTTAAGTCCGGGGGTAATGATAAAATCAATTTCTTTTTCTTTTAAACTTTTCTTTATTTTCTGAAGCAGCAGCTCGGATATGTCCAAAAGATTTTCCTTGCTGAGAGGCTTGTAAACCACCATCGCATCGAATCTGTTTATAAATTCCGGCCTGAAAGTGCCCTGTTCAAAAAGATAATCCAAGATCTCCTTTTTCACCCCGGTCCATTCGGTTCTTAATTTAAGAGCCTTTAGAATTATTTGATAACCGGCATTGGAAGTGGCGATAATTATTGAATTTTTAAAATCGACTTTTCGGCCGAGGCCGTCCGTCAAATAACCCTCGTCTAAAACCTGCAGGAATAAATTCAGGATATTGGGATGGGCTTTTTCAATTTCATCCAAAAGAATCAGAGAGAACGGAGATTCCCGGACTTGAGTGGTCAAAAATCCTTCTTCTTCCGGGGAGCCGATCAATCGGGGAATATCCGTGACGTTCTGGAATTCCGACATATCAAGCCGAATCATTTTGTTTTCGGAGCCGAAATAAACTTCGGCCAAAGCTTTTGCTGTCTCAGTTTTTCCCACGCCGGTCGGACCCAAAAATAAGAAAGTGCCCATCGGTCCCGACCTTGCGGTGACTTCCGCTCTGGCTCTCCTTAGCGCCGTTGAAACCTCTGTCACCGCTTCTTCCTGGTTGATAATCCTCTGATGAATCAAATTTTCCAAATTCAAAAGAATTTCTTTTTCTTTTTTCTCAAGTTGCCCCACGGGTATGTCCGTTTTTTTGGAAACCAGCTTCGAAACGTATTCCGGCAAAACAACTTTGCTTTTCGCGTAGCGGACGGTATAAACCACCACTTCTTCCAGAAGATCAATTGCTTTCTTGGGAAAAGGAACGTCCTGAATGTATCTGCCGGAATATCTGACGATGTCCCTGATGGCCTGGTAACTGACGAATTTTTTATACTTATTTTCGTATCCGAGAGTTAAATTTTCCAGAATGAAAATTGTTTCCTGTTCGTTTATTTCCGAAACCTTGACTACTCCGAAAAGATTTAAAATCATCGGATTTTTTTCAATAAAAAGATGCAGCCCCAAAAAAGAGGTGATCCCGATAACCCTGAAACCGGGCATGGGCAGATAACGCGCCAGAATCGGCGAAATATCAATAACCCCCGGTCTTCCGCTCGCCTGAGAAACAAAGCTGTAGAACTCGTCAATGACCAAAATAACGTTGCCGGCCGCAGCCGCCTCCGTAAATATCGTTTCCAATAAGCTTTCTACTTCCTCGAAGGACTCGTAACGAGTCAGCATGGAAACGATGTCGAGAGCGACAATTCTTTTGTAATTTATCTCGGGAAACGACTCTCCCAGAAGAATTTTCTGGGTCAGGGCCTGAATAATGCTTTTTCTGCCGGTACCGGGTTCTCCGATCAATAAGACGTTATGGATGCCTTCCTGGCTCAGGATTCTTTCCATTCCGGCAAGTTCGTCCTCGCTGCCTATAACTTCTTCAAATCCTCCCCTTTTTTTTACGATTTCCGTCCAATCGGCGGAAAACTGGTCCAAAGTGGGAGTGTATCCCGCCGCCCAGCCCTTGGCCAAGCTTCCCTTCTTTATCAAATTTTTCCATTCCCAGAATTTTTTCCTTTCTCTTATTCTTTTTTCCAAAGATTCCAGCCAGTAAGTTAAATTTTCAATGTCTTCGGCTTTCAGATTGTTATTAATTAAAATCTGCTTAAAGATTAAATTATATCTGGCCAGGGCAGAAATCATGTCGCCCGCTTCAATTCTTGAATGTTTTCTTTTTAGAGCTATTTTAAGGGATTCAAGAATGGAATTTTGAAAATCCGTTGAAGGGATTTTTTCCGAAGAAATTTTTAACATCTTTTTGATTTCGTTTAGGTCCAGCAGGACGCGGGAAAATACAAAATTAAGGTTCGGATTGTCTGAAAGGAGAAAATAAAAAACAAGGGTGGAGGTAATCTCGGGAAGTTTTTTTGATTTGGCAAATCTGGCGGATTTATCCACCGCTTTAGCCGCTTCGAAACTCAAGAATTCGGCGAGGTTAAACTTTTCGGGCGAATTTGCGGCATCTTCCAGACTGAATTTTAATCGGAGATTTTTTAATTTTGAATTTAAAAATGCTTCTTTCTCCCGGCAAATTAGAAATAAAGTTAAAGAAATTATTGAAAATCCCAACAGTTGGGAAAGAGATGAATTGGCATATCCGCCGATAAAAAATCCGTAGAGAAATCCCCCGAAATCAAAAATAAAGAGAAAGAAAAATAATTTCTTCAATGGTTTTACGAATCTGAAAGCCAAGCTTCTTTCCCATTTCACCGCCCGGTAAATTTGAGCCTTTTTTAAATCAAAATTGAACATACGAATAGGGTGAGTACCCCGCCCTCTATGCTATATGGATTAATTTTCTTATGCTTAGAGGGCGGGGTTTCGCTCCGCTCAAAAAAGAATCTTAAAACCGAAAATTAAACCGTAAATTAAAATTACGGGTCCTAACAGCCAACCAAAAAAAACAATTATCCCCGCTAAAATTATAAAAACTTCCGCAAAAAGTCCGATAATTATCAGAAATATCCGGACTATGGCTCCCAATGTCCGAAAGATTAAATTGGAAATAAACGCCTCAAAATATCTTCCGATGTCAAATCCCCTGCCGTAAGACATTTTGTATCTTCGCCAGGGAGCAAAAAGAGTTTTAATCAATAAAGGAATGGAAAAATAATTCAAATTAAACAAAAGAAGGTTTTTCCAGGCCCTGATTAGTTTTTTCGGCACGTCAAAAAACTGCCAAGAGAGATATTGAATTAAGATATTCTCCATAAATTATTTGCTGAAATTTATTAAAATTGAAGCGAAAGATGAGATTTATCTCATCGCCCTTTTGTTAATTTAATGCCGAGGGTGGAGATTTGGCTACCGCCGAAAATCAAAATAAAAGCCAATATTGACCAAACCGTCAGATTGAGAATTTTTGTCATCGCATCTTCCGGAAGAAATCCTTTCAACTGCTCCCCTATCATTTTTTGCAGCTGGGCCTGAGCATCCTGCGCATCTCCTTCTTGGGCAGAGACCTCTTTCTCACCTGCGCTTCCATAAGAAGCTTGGTTTGTAAAGAACTCGGGCAGAAAGGCCTTGGCGGTAAAAATATTGTAAGACGAATACAAAGTCCAGCTTATTAATATGATGCCGGCAAGAAATACCAGCCAGCCGATGATTTTAGTATAGTCCATATTTTTAAAATTAATTTTTAGTCGAAGAATCTAAAGATTCTTCTTCACCCTTCATTATCATTCGGGTACTTAATTAATTTATATAATTCTTCCAGAATGTCTTGCGGTACAATCGGTCTTTCTCCCGCCGGAGTTCTTCCGGGATAACGCCAGGCGGAAATTATTTTAATTCCCTTGGGTCTCTTTAATATGAAATACATCATCCAGGCTTCGGTCGGATGTTTTTTGGTTCCCGTAATCTGCATGTTGGCGATGGTGCCCTCGGCCATTCCCTCTTCTTTTCTGTCGGGTTTGCGCAAGATCCGCAATACCCTTTTTTCCGATAACCGGTATTGCCGCATTTTTGCCTGAGAATGCTTTGTCCAGAAAATCTTTCCCCCTTCCTGCGGAAACTTCAAAAACATATTTTTTGTATTTATCTTATTTCGTAAGTGATTGATACTGTTACTTCGATTTTGTTTTCTCCCGTTTCTATCTGGGGCGTCTCGCCTCCTCCCATTCCTGAGGGCGCGGCTTCTTTTGTGCTGTAAAAATAAGGCATGGCACCGCTCTCGCTGAAATTAATAATTCTGACTAATTTAATCCCCAATTGACCGGCCAATTCTTTTGCCTTGGCCTTGGCTTTGTTAATGGCTTCGGCCCTGGCTTGCGCCTTTAGCGCGTCTTCCTCATCAACGGTAAATTGCAGATCGCTCACTTCGTTCGCCCCGGCGTCAGTCGCCGCCTCAATAATCGTACCGATTTTTTCCATATCTCTGATTTTTATCTGCAAGGATTGGGTTATTTCATAACCCACCAATGCCCTTCTTCCTGAAGGATAAATTTCAGTTGCTTCGTACCATTCATATCGGGGATAAATGTTAAAACTGGTAGTTTTCAAATCTTTGTCTTCGACTCCCAACCCTTTTATGACTTCAATTACGGCGTTCATTTTTTTTGCATTCTCCTGCATTGCCTCGACCACGGTTTTTTTCTCGGTTACCACCGATGCCGTAGCCAAAGCCAGATCGGGCTTCGTATAAATAGTTCCTGTGTCGGAAACCGTAATCGTATTTTCCGATTTTTGTATTTTATCTCTGATGTCTATTACCGTAGAACAAAATAAGGAAACCAGAAAAACGGAAATAATGACGATTAAACCGGTAATTAAACATTTATTTTCTATTTTGCAGCATTCCATAATAATTTTATTTTATTATTTATTATTTTTTGGACCTTTACGAAAAATAAAATATGAATAAATTACGGATATTAAAGCGGCTGCCAGAACGGCGGTGATAACGATTATGAAAGATTGCTTGGGAAGAAAAAGACCGAATAAAGAAATCATTCCGGCTGCAATAAAGAACTTTCCCGCAGATTGATGGGTTTTGTTCCAAACTTCTTCCGAATAAAGAGTCCATGGCGTCCTGATGCCGACAAAGTAATTCTTTTTTACTTTCGGCAGAAAAATCCCGATAACGATAAATAAAATGGAAATTGCGGGGATGATGAAATAATTTATATTCAATTTTGCCCCCAAAGACACCCAAAGAGTATAAAGGTAAAGCGAAGCGAGAAAAAGAACAAAAGCCGTCCTGAACCAAAAATAAGGCATAATAAAACCGAGGTAATTTTTTTTAAGAGGATCGATCAACGGCAGAAAAGTCATTAAAAGATAAAAAACCAAAGTAAGGCCGGGAAAGAATAAAACGGTGAAAGTTTTACAGGTCCAGGCGTCAATCTCGCCATTTATGTTCCAGTGAGAGGGAATTTGCCCCGGCAGTTCGGGATATAAAAAAGCGCTTACTAAAAAAGTGAAAATTATCAGAGAAATGGGTAAAATTTCTTTCTTGGTGAAAATTTTCATCTTAAGATATTTTACCATTTTTTTACAGAAAACAAAAAGCATAACCGGAACTGAGGGTGGTTATGCTCTTGGGATGAGTTCTCCCTGGATACCTTCTTGGGAACTCTTTTTACTACCGGAGCGATCTTCGTTGAAAATCTTTTTTATTCTTTTTTGAAGATATTGGTAGTCTTTATTGGGAATATGCAAACCCTCTCTATCTAATACTTGACTGCCGTGTTTTATTCGAATCTTCTCATAGGGTTCTCCAGTTTCTGGTAAACGAATGTAACTAACTTCGAAGTTGCCTATCAATGCTGTTACATTTTGAACTTTACCATTCGCTCGTACTACCTCCACTATCTCTACTGTCATTACTCACCATCCTTTCATTATTTTTTATTTTTAATTTTACTATCTAAATTATACCAATTTATTTTGAAAAAGTCAATTCCTTTAATAAAAATGAGCTGGTACTTGCTTGTACCAGCTCCTCTGTTACCTTCGGTCGTTGTTCTTTATGCGTTGACAATTAATGCATAATTCCCTAAGGGGGTGTTCACATATATCTTTATTACTCCTTTTTTCCCCACAGCCAGGGCAAACTCCAGTAAAAATACCCTTATCAATCTCTTCGATCCGGACATTGACCTTTCGAAGCTTCGCAAACGCTTGATTTTTAAGAGCTACCTTGTTCTGGAGATTCTGTCGGTATTGCCCGTCTTCATCTTTTCCGTGGTCTCCTCTCTGAACAATACTTATTTCTTCTCCGAATTTTAATACTTCTTCTTCAATCACCTTTCTTTCTTCCAAAAGAATATCTTTACAACGACTGAGGCCTTTCGGGGTCGCCATTATGGTCTTTACTCCTTTCAATTCTATAATTTTTATATTTTTTGTGTTGTTTTTGTGTTGTTAATGTACTACATCCTTGTTTCCTCCTTTTTAAACATCTATATTTCCTTCTTATTATTATTATTTAAGAAGAGTTTATTATATCCCGGATTGCTTTTAAAGTCAATAAAAACGTCCCGAGCTTTGGCTCGGGACGGAATTTTCTCCGTATGCTGAAGCGTTAGTCGAAGAAGATTCCTTCTTCTCGCTTATGGCTGTAAGATGTCTTCCGTTCGGCCGTCGATTGAAATAATCACGCTGTTCACCGTTGGGAATTGTTTTAAGGTTTGGGTGATCTGGGCTCGGATTGCCGAAACCCGGCAGGAGCCTCCAACCTGGAATTCCAGCTGTTCGTCAAAATCAACCTTGGCTACTCCGTTTTCAACAGATAAACTCTGGATTTTAACGTCAGGATTAACGCTGGTTAAAAACCCCTGCTCCTTATCAACGTCTGTCGCGCCTTTTAATAATTCTTCCAAAGCCGCCCTTGCCACCGCTTGGGTTTTGGGAATTTCTCTTTCCACCGGGAAAACCTTATTGCAAGAAGATTCCGGGTCGAGTTTGCTGTTATTGAAAAACACTTCTACGGTCATCAATTCTTCCCGTTGCTCTTCTTTCGGAAAGTATTTCTGCACTCCAAAATACCCGGCAATTACAGCCAAAATTACGACTAAAATAATTAAAAATTTATTCATTTATTGAGTCCGCCCAAGGCGGACGAAGATGGAGAAGAAGCAATCTTCTTCGACTTACTCAATCTTAACGATCTTATATTCCTTTTTGCCGTCCGGAACGCTGATTTCAACGACAGCCCCCTTTTCCTTGTTTAAAAGCGCCTCTCCCAAGGGAGACTTGAAAGAAATTTTACCGTCTGAAATAT
>Ga0315274_10002314_pt1 | contig 28870 bp, 45 predicted proteins | sample YL17G02_20_MG_FD_203700 | JGI IMG/M metagenome (GOLD analysis project Ga0315274, IMG submission 203700) | Sediment microbial communities from Yellowstone Lake, YNP, Wyoming, USA - YL17G02_20 | ecosystem: Environmental > Aquatic > Freshwater > Lake > Sediment | place: USA: Wyoming | collected...
TTCCTCTTAGAGTAAGAACCGATTTTTTGATTATTTTTACCTTTTTCATAACCTATCTATTAGATAGGTTAAGTATTTAAACTTTGTGGAATAATTTAAGAGTGATTAATTACGTTCGGAGATACTGATTGTAGAAAAGATATTTTTAAAGTGTCCTCTTTAGTCTTTCATCTCAATTTTTATGTTAACGCTTCTTGGAATAGAAATACGCATTATTGAATGGAGAACTCTGTCATTAGCGGGCATATCAATAATTCTTTTATGAATTCGCATTTCAAATCTGTCGAAAGTGGCTGTGCCATTGCCACAAGGCGATTTGCGTGTTGTAACTTTTAGTCTTTTTGTTGGTAAAGGAATGGGCCCTGCTATATTAATACCGGCTTGACTAGCTATATCTTTTATATTTCCACAGATATTATTTAATTCACTAATATCTGAACTTTGCAGTTTTATTCTTACTTTTGGCATATCAAAAATTTTCTTGTTTTTATATTTAAATTTTTGTGACTTCAGAAATCCTAAATCCTCATTACTTTAGTTTTGAGTTTAATAGTATTTCTGACAGTGCTCAAAAACCAGACATGTTATATATTCTGATGTATGGTTTTTGACATGTTCAAGAATGTCCTTTTATACATTCTTGACATAAAACTTATTGAAAAAGTATGTTTAAAAAACTTGCTGTCTTCTATTTTATATGAAAATTAATCGTCTTTTGATATTTCTTGCAATTATCATTTTAGTAGCAGATTTAGCCTACTTTTATCCTAAGCTGGCTGGAACAGGCAAGGCTGTTTATGAGATAAAAACAGCTAATATGACAAGAGCTATAGATGGCGACACAATTGAAACAGATATAGGTATAATCAGGTTGCTTGGCATAAATACACCCGAGAAAAAGCAGGCTTATTATGAAGAAGCAAAAGAATTTCTAAAGAAGTATGAACTAAAAAAAGTAGAAATTGAAATTCATGAAAAGGACAAATATAACAGGACTCTTGGCTATGTTTATTTTAATAATATTTTGATAAACAAAGATGTTTTGCAAGAAGGCTTGGCAAACTTGTATGTTTACGAGAAAGATGAGAATTATGAAGAATTGAAAAAAGCAGAGCAAGAAGCAAGGCAAGAAGAAAAAGGAATTTGGAAAAAATCAGGGCATTTCGGGTGTGTAGAAATTGTGGAGTTAAAGTATGTTGAAGAAAAAAGATGCAATAATCAAGAGCAGCTTATTTTAAAAAACAAATGTGAAAAATTAAATTTGACATTAAAAGACAGCGCAAATCATATTTACAAAATAAGCTTGGAAAAAGGAATTTTTGAAAAAAATTTCTCGTGTGTTTGGAATGATGATGGAGATGCTCTGCTTTTAAGAGATGATGAAGGATTAGTGTGGTATTATGCGTATTAGATTTTCTATTTAAATTGATAGAGAAAGCGCCCCTTTATATATTTCCATATCTGTTGTTTTTCTTGCTTCATGAAATCTGTCTGTGAGTATATAAGTGTTATCAGCAAGACTAAATTTTTTAGAGCAATCAACAAATGTTCTTAATAAATCCATATCATTAGCAAAAACACAAACTGATTGAGAATTTGCATATGCCAATGCAACAGTAATTATCTTTGTGTCGGTTTTTCTTTCACTAGTCTTTCCTCCAATTTTTATGAAAAATTCTTCTACTGCAGAAGAATATCTATTTACTAATTCTATTAGCTCTCCGTCCGAGTTTATTATTCTCCAATCTTTTCTTAATAACTCTAAAGTTTTTTCTCTTTGTTTAAATGCTTTTTTAAAAGCAGAAGCTATCTGTCTGCACTTTATTTTTCTTGCCATGTCACTATAAAACTTGTCTCCTTCTTTAAATTCCTCTAAAACTTCTTTTATTATTCTCCAATTATCCATTTGTGAAAGTTTTGCTGTAAGCTGTTCTAATCTTGAAGTACTTGCTTTTAGATAACTTATACTATATTTTCTATTGTCTGTAGAGCTATAGACATTCTTATAATTATCTAATCCGAAAGAAGAAGTGTCTATAAAAATCGCCATGTCTTCTGGCAACACCAATAGTTCATAACCTTTTTTCATAATTTTAATTTGTATATAGAACTTTATAATCTTTGTTGTGATGAAATGACGCTCAACATGAAATACTCTTATTTCACCTTAACTTTTATTGCTTCGAGCAATAAAAAGCAGGCTCCTGAGAGCGCAAGTATTTTCAGCCAGTCAAAAATGCTGAGAGGGATAAAGCTGAACAAAACATTTAATGGTGTGTAAAGGACAAGCAGATGCAAAACTAATGATGCTAAGATGGCATAAATTATGTACTTGTTGAATTTTGACTTAAACACAGAACTTTTGCTTTTGCAGTTAAAAACAAAAAGCATTTCAAAAACAAAACCAGTTGTGGCAGCCATTGTTCTTGCCTTGCTTATGTCTTCTATATAAAAATAAAACAGCAAGAAGCTTGCGAGAAATACCAAGATTCCTGCTATAATTGAAAATGTAAGCACTCCTTTAAAAATTCCATCTTTTGGCTTTCTTTTCATTATGTCTTCTTCTGCATGCTCTGTTGATAAAGCAAGAGCTGGAAACGAGTCTGTTATGAAGTTAAGCCAGAGTATCTGCAAAGGCAATAAAGGCAGTGGCAAAGATGCAAGAATCGCAAAAAACACAAGCATAATTTCGTAAAAGTTGGCACTAAACATGTACTTAACAAATTTATTTACATTATCATCCACTCTTCTTCCTTCTTTAATTGCATTAACAATGCTTGCAAAATGATTATCCACAAGAACCATATCACTTGCGTCTTTTGCCACATCTGTTCCTCTTCCAACTGCAATTCCGATATCTGCTCTTTTTAATGCAGGAGCATCATTAACCCCATCTCCAGTCATAGCAACAATTTCATTTTTTCTTTTTAAAACATTCACAATTCTTAATTTATCTTCTGGAGAGACTCTTGCAAAAATTGATATTTTGTCAATAGAATCAAAAAGTTTTTCATCTGAAATCCTTTCTAATTGTTCTGCTTCTATTATTTCTCCTTCTAAACCAATTTCTTCTCCAATTGTTTTGGCTGTCAGAGCAGAATCTCCTGTTATCATAATAACTCTTATTCCAGCTTCTTTGCATTGTCTTATTGCCTCTTTGACATCTTTTCTTGGTGGATCAATAAAGCCCTGAAATCCTACTAAAATAAGATTGTGCTCTGCTAATTTTTGTTCAATATCTTTAGCAGATTTGATTATTGGCTTATAAGCAAAAGCTAAAACCCTCATGCCTTCTAAAGCCATTTCTTTATACTCTTCAAGCAGCTCTTCTTTTCTAACTTTTTTTAGTTCATAAATTTTGTTATTTATAAGTTCTGCACTGCATTTTTCAATTATAATTTCGGGAGCACCTTTAACATAGCTTATATAACCATTTTTAGTTTCTCTGACAATAGACATCATTTTTCTATCAGAAGAAAAAGGAAATTCCCGAACACGAGGCTTTTCTTTTGTTTCTTTTTTCTTGTCTATTCCGTATTCGTCAGCTGCTAAAAGCAAAGCTTTTTCAGTCGGGTCTCCAATTACATATTCTTCTATTTTCCCATCTTCTTTTATTTCTTCTTCTATTCTTGCATTATTGCACAAAATACCTATTTTAAACAAAAGAGAGGTTTCTTTATTTTTTTCAAATCGCGAGGTTATTTTTTTATTGACATAAATTTTTCTTACAGACATTTTTTCTTCTGTTATTGTTCCAGTTTTGTCTGTTGCAATTACAGTCACTCTTCCAAGAGTTTCTGCTGCAGGCAGTTTTCTTATTAAAACATTTATTTTTGCCATTTTTTTAGTTGCTAAAGCTAAAGTTATTGTGATAACAGCAGGCATACCTTCTGGAATCGCAGAAACAGCCAGGCTTATTGCTGTAAAGAAAATCTGGATTTTATCAAAACCAAGATAAAAACCAATTAAACTTATTATCATGATTAAACCTATAATAATCAGGCCGAGGGTTTTAGCAAACCTATCCATTCGTTTTTTAAAAGGATTTTTTTCTGGCTTTACTTCTTGGACAAGCTCTGCTATTTTTCCAAGTTCGGTCTTCATTCCTGTAGAAACAACAACTGCTTGGCAGCTTCCCTTTACAATTCCTGTTCCTTGATAAAGCATATTAATTCTTTCTGTTAAAGGCACATCTATTCTCAATATTTTTGCAAATTTTTCAACAGGCAGGCTTTCTCCTGTAAAAGAGGCTTCATTAACTTCTAAATTGCTACATCTCAAAATTCTCGCATCAGCAGGAATTTCATCTCCTTCTGATAAAATCAAAATATCTCCCGGAACAAGCTCTCTTGCATCTATCTCCTCAACTTTGTTTTTTCGCATAACTTTTGTCTTCAACACAAGCATCTTTTTTAGGTTTTCAATTTCTCTTTCTGCTTTGTACTCTTGGAAAAAACCAAAAAAACCATTTAAAATTACTATGCCCAGAATAACAGAAAAGTCAATCCAGTGTTTGAGAAAAGCAGAAATAATTATTGCTATAAACAAAATTATAATAAGAAAAGAAGTAAACTGGCTGAGAAGAATTTTTAATGAATTGAGTCTTCTTACTTTTTTCAGCTCGTTTCTGCCGTAAATTTTCAGCCTTTTAGCAACTTCTTCTTCACTTAAACCTTCTTTGTTAGATTTAAGCTGTTTTAAAACTTCATCCTCTTTTATTGCATACCATTCCATAAATTAAGAAGAAAGAGGGAGTATAAAAATATATCCTTCAGAAATCTTGACATCATCTTCTTAGAGACTTGAAAATAGCAGCTAACACAAATCCTAAACCCAATCCAAGCAAACTTGCCACTTTAATATTATTAAACAAAAAACCAAATCCCAAGCCAATGAGAAAACAACCTGGAATAAATAACAAAACAGAAACGAGGTTTATTGTTTCTTTTTTAGATTCAACTTTCACCTCATTTTTCTTTTTTCCTTTCATGTTAAAACAAAAGAAAAGCAATATTTAAAACTATTGATGGTGTTAATGGAAACATTTTAAAATAGAGGAAACTTCTATATAATAAAAAGAAGGTGAAGAAAAAATGAAACATGATTGGCGGTTTTGGATTTTAGCATTAACTTTAATAATGGCGGTAGCGATTGTAATAAAAATTTTAATTAACAATCTAACATGAGAAAAAAACGAAATTTATTAGATATAATTATTAATATTATAATAATTTTAGCATTTGTTTTAGCTGTCTATTGGTTTATTCAATTAATGTTTGGGCATACTCCAGACCTTAGTGATTTTAATTCAATCCTTATTGTAATGATAATAGGTTTTTTGTTTCATCTTTATAGAGAAGTTGGAGAAATTAAGGTGGGGATAAAACATAGCTTTATTAATATAAAAGAAGATATAAATATAATAAAAACTGATGATAATTTAATAAAAAAGAAACTGAAGGTTTAAAGATATTAAATTATCTATATAAATGAAAATGAAAATAGAAGAAATAAAAAATTTGTATAAAGATGAATGGATTTTGGTAGAAGTTTTAGAAGTTAATGAGTCTGGTGAGCCAACAGAAGTAAATTTCATTGCCCATAGCAAGAATAGAGATGAAACTTATGCTGCGATGAAAAAAACAAAAGCAAAACATGTTTCACATTTTTATACTGGAAAAATTCCTAAAAAGGGGTATGCCGTGGCTTTCAAATGGCTAAAATAAACTTTGATAAAGAAGCGAATGTAATTATAGTTTATGTAGAGATTAAAGTTGGAGATAAAATAGTCCGGCCAAAAATGGCTTTAGATACTGGTGCAACATATATGATGATTCCTTGGGAAATTGCCGAAACATTAGGTTTGCAACCAGAAATATCAAAGGAGAAAACAGAAATGATTACTGCTTCTGGAGTAGAGAAAGTACCTATAATCACTTTAGAAAAAGTAAATGTTGCCGGAAAAGAAGTTACAAACATTAAAGCTATTGCTCATGACCTTCCGCCGAAAAGTTATGTTGATGGTTTGCTTGGCTTAAGTTTTTTAAAAAATTTTAATATCAATTTAAATTTTAAAGAAGGAGTTTTAGAAATTAATTAAAAAGAGGAAAAAATGAGCTGGAAAAATTGGCCGAGTTGGTTGAAGGGAGGAGTGGTTGGAGGAGGAATAGTTGCGGGAATTTGGATAATTTATTTCATTAAAATACTTCTCGATGTTATATATAGCAGGGGAAGTGATATGCTAATTTTAGCTTTAATGGTTATCCCACTCTGGGGAATTTTTTACACCGCAATTGCATTCGGAGTTGGAGTCCTAATTGGTTTTATCATCGGAAAAATTAAATTTCGGAGAAAGAATAAAAAATGAAAGTCGCAATTAATGGTTTGGGAAGAATTGGAAGGCCTGTTTTAAAGCTTTGCTTGGAAAAAGGAATAGATGTTGTTGCTATAAATGATTTAGCAGATGTAGAAACTCTTGCTTATCTTTTGAAGTACGATTCTGTTTATGGTAACTATAATAAGAAAGTAGAAGCTGGAAAAGATTTTTTGAAAATAAATGGCAAGAAAATAGCGGTTTTTGCAGAAGCAGAGCCTGAAAAACTTCCTTGGAAAAAGCTTGGAGTAGATGTTGTTATTGAAGCAACTGGATTTTTTGAAAATGAGGGTTATAAGCATTTAAAAGCAGGCGCAAAAAAAGTCCTTGTATCTGCTCCATCTAAAAAATGTGATGTAACAATTGTTCCTGGAGTTAATGAGGGAATGCTGAAAAAAGGATATAGAGTAATATCTATGGGAAGCTGTACAACAAACTGCTTGGCTCCTTTAGCAAAAGTTCTGCAAGATAATTTTGGAATTGTTAAAGCATTTATGACAACTGTTCATGCTTATACAAATGACCAGAAAATTTTAGATGTTCCTCATAGGAAATTAAGAAGAGGAAGAGCAGCTGCTATAAACATGATTCCAACAACCTCTGGTGCAACTATCTCAGTTGCAGAAGCAATTCCTTCATTAAAAGGAAAAATGAATGGCTTGGCTATAAGAGTGCCTATTGCTTGTGGAAGTATTGTGGATTTTGTTGCTGAATTAAAAAAGAAAGCAACAAAGCAAGAGATTAACAATGCTTTTAAAAAAGCAGCTTCTGGAAAAATGAAAGGAATTCTGCAATATACAGAAGATGAAATTGTCTCGAGCGATGTTATAGGGAATCCACATACATCGATAATAGATGGCTTGTCAACCATGGCTATAGGAAATACAGTGAAAGTTCTTGCATGGTATGATAATGAATATGCTTATTCTTGCAAGATGGTTGAGCTGTTGAAGAAGATGAAGTAGTTGAGGTAAACTAAATTCTCGTGGGGGCATTAATCCTCGGGGTTAAGTTAGCTACCTAAACCGAATAACTGGGGGGATTTATAGTTAAGTGTTCTGAATGAGCTCATTACTATTTGATTAGGTGTTTTAAACAGGAGTTGAACTGAAATAGGTTTTTAAAGGATTTATTCCTGATTTAAATATGAAAGAGAACATTATAATAAAACGAGCGTCAATGAAAGATTGGAAAGCTTTTAAAAAAATTAGATTAGATGCTCTCATGAATAATCCTGAATCTTTTGGTAGTTCCTATGAGGAAGAAGCAAATAAAGAGGATAAAAAATGGAAGGAGAAATTTAAAGATACTAACCGCACAGTATTTATTGCATTTAATCATAAATTACCAATTGGTGTAGCTCTTGTTAGTTATGAGCCTGCTGAAAGATTTAAACATTTAGCCCACATATATTCCGCATATATTAAAAAAGAATTTCGTGGTAAAGGAATATCTAATCTCTTAATTAAATCAATAATGCTATCTATAAAAAGGAGAAAAAATATAAAAAAGATTAAATTGAATGTAGTAAAACAACAAATTCAAGCAATTAATTTATATAAAAAATTTGGTTTTAAAATTATTGGAGAATTGAAAAAGGAAATGATGATAAAAAATAGGTATTATGACGAATACCTAATGGAAAGATTATTGTAAAATTATTTTAGAATTATATTAAATTGAGCAAAATGCTAGCATCTTAATCCTTAGGATTAAGTTCATTTTGGAAACCGAAAGATTTAAGTATAAGTAAGATTAATCTTATTTATTCAGAAAATTCTATTTTCTGACTCATTAAAAATTAAATAAACAAAATTTTTAAGATGATAATTGATACAACTAAGATGAGTTCAAGAGGGCAGGTAGTTATACCTTTGGATATGCGAGAAGACATAAGAGAAGGTGATAAATTAATTGTAATCAGAAAAGATAATGAAATAATCTTAAAAAAATCAATTCCTGAAAGTGCTATCTTATCTGAAAAATCCTTTGCTAAAGTATGGCTTAATAAAAAAGAGGATGAAGCATGGAAGAATTTGTAAAAGGAGATATTGTAGTAATTGGATTTTCTTATTCTGATTTAAAAAATACAAAAAGAAGGCCTGTTTTAATAATCAAAGTTCCTAAAGGCGAAGATGTTATTGTTGCACAAATAACTGGAGAATCATATGAAAACTCTGTAGAGATTCCTGTGGGAAAAGATGATTTTAAGCAAGGAGGTCTTAAAAGGGATAGCTATGTAAGAATAGATAAAATTGCTTCTATTGAAAAATTTTTAATAGAATATAAGGCAGGTGCATTAAAACAAGAAAAGTTCAATGAGATCATTGATAAAATCTGTTCTTTTCTAAAGAATTGAGGAAAAGGTTGGGGTTTTAATCCTTAGGATTAAGTAATCGCGGGTGTATTTAACCAACCAAAAACTATTAAAATAGGATTTTCTTTTAGAAATTATAAAAAGAGGTAAAAATGAAAAAGAGCATATTAATAGGAGTGATTGTTGGAATTGTCTTATTAGTATTATTCTTTTTCCCTAAAAATTGCGGGTATGTTCAGGGGGGATTTGTTTTACCTAATCCCTATTATAAGCAAGAATGTACTTGTTTAGGTTTTAAATATGAAACCTGCGGGGGCAGATTCGATACTATTTCTTGTGCTGATATGGGAATGAAATCTTATTGTGCAGGCATACCTTTAAATAAAAAATGTTTTGAAGTAAGCCAAGTGGACTATGAACCCTTTATGATAGATAATAAGATAGAATGTAATAAATCCCCTTTGTAGGATTTTTAGTTAAATTTAAAATATAGAGATTCTTGTTCTTTTTACAAAAAAGGTGAAAAATGTATGACTTAATTATTATAGGAGCAGGGCCTGCGGGCATGACTGCTGCGATTTACGCGGCAAGGCAAAAAGTTAAGTTTTTGGTTTTAAGCTTGGATGTAGGCGGGCAGATGGGCTGGAGTTCTGATGTTGATAATTATCCTGGAGTGCCTGATGAAAGTGGAATAGCTTTAGTTCAGAGATTTCAGCAGCATCTTAAGGAATACAAGATTCAGGTAAAGCAAGAAGAAGTTGTTAAAGTTGAGAAAAAAGGCAAGCTTATAGAGGTTAAAACCAGAAAAAATAAATATCAAACAAAAGCAGTTATAATTGCCTCTGGAAAAAAGCCTCGCAAATTAAATGTCCCAGGCGAAGAAAAATACCTTGGAAAAGGAGTTAATTATTGCGCAACATGTGATGCTCCACTTTTTAAAAATAAGGCGGTGGCGGTTGTTGGAGGTGGAAATAGTGGATTAGATGCTGGCTTGTTTTTAAGCAAATATGCAAAAAAAGTTTATTTATTGGAATTTTTGCCCAAACTTGGTGGAGAAAGTTATTTGAGAGATAAAGTTTTGGCAGATAGAAAAATAGAGGTTATTACAGGGGCGAAAATTAAGGAAATTTTAGGAAATAAGTTTGTTAATGCACTAGTTTATGAAAAACAGGGCATGGAAAAAAAACTGGCTGTTGAAGGAGTTTTTATTGAAATTGGATTAATAAGCCAGTATGATTTTACAGATGTTAAGAAAAATAAGTGGGGAGAAATAATGATTTTCCGCTCAACAATAAGCAATGAAGAAAACATGACAAGCAAAGCAGGGATTTTCGCGGCAGGCGACTGCACAGATATTCCTGCAAAACAGATAATTGTTGCGGCAGGAGAAGGGGCAAAAGCCGCTATTGCGGCTTTTGACTATATAAATAAGTGGAAGTGAGTGATTCTGAGATAAACCAAAAGATTTAAATAGTTATCTTAATTATGATAATAGTTATCATTAATGTGATAATAATAAAATGAGCTTGTTAGATACGATAAGAAAAAGCAAGAATATAAGGAGAATATTTGGAAAAAGAGAAATTGAGATAATTGAAAAGCAACTTCTTGGAATTAATCTTATTCCTTCAGAGAAAACAAGGCTTTCAAGAGATATAAAAAAGAAATTTGAAACGATAAAAGAACTTTCTGATTATTCTTCTGAGTTTGAACTGAAAAAAGCTTCTTTTATAAAAAAAATGATTGAAGAGGCTAAAGAAACCATATTTGAGAGCAAACAACTTTCAAGAATAAAAAAAATTATTCTTTTTGGTTCATATGCAGAAAACCAGGCAAGTTTTCGCTCTGATATCGATATTGCAGTTGAATTTTTTGAAATAGAAAAAAGAGAAGCTAATGAATTTAGGATTAGTATTCTGTCAAAGGTTCCTGAAAAAATAGATATACAAGTTTATAATATTTTGCCAGAAAAAATAAAAAAAGAAATAGATGAAAAAGGAAAAATATTATGGAAGAAAGGATAAAGGATAAAATTGAGGAAATTGAAGGATATTTGCAAGAACTAAATGAGATTATGACTAATTCTTATGAAGAGTATCTCTCTAATTTTGAAAAAAAAGCTGCATGTGAAAGATATTTCGAGAAAATTATCGGGGCAGTTATTGATTTAGCCTTTTTATTTTTAAGAAAGAAAAAATATTCATCACCAAAAGAAGAACAAGCTATTTTTGATATCTTAGCAGAAAATCAAATAATTTCAAAGGATTTTGCAAGAAAACTCAAAGATGCTAAGTCTATGAGGAATTTTATAGCACATGAGTATGGAGAGATAGACGACGAACTTGTTTTTGAAGCATTAACAGAGCAATTAGAAAAAGATATAAATGAGTTTATCAATGTTATAAAAAAGGAGATAAGATGAAAACTCAAATATTTTTAATACATGGAGGGGATACGTTTAAAAGCAGGAAAGATTACCTGAAATTTTTAAAAATTAGAAAAATATCAATTAAGGAAAAAATACGTTGGAGTGGTGATTATTTAAAGAAAAAATTAGGCGGGAATTTTGAAATTATTAAACCACGCATGCCTTTGCAAGACAATGCAAGGTACGATGATTGGAAAATTCATTTTGAAAGATATTTCCCAAAATTGAGAAATAATATTATTTTAATTGGCTCTTCATTAGGGGGGATTTTCCTCGCAAAATATTTGTCTGAAAATAAATTCCCTAAAAAGATATTATCTGTTTATTTAGTTTGTCCTCCATTTGATAATACCTTGCCTGGAGAGGATTTAGCTGGAGGATTTAAACTTAAATCAGATTTATCAATGATTAAAAAAAATTCTAAAAATCTTAATCTATTATTTTCAAAAAAAGATAAGGTTGTTCCAGTATCACATGCTAAGAAATACGCAAAAAAATTGAAAAATGCAAATATTATAATTTATAAGCATATTAAAGGGCATTTTTATATATCTAAATTTCCAGAGATAATCAAAATGATTAAAAAGGATGTAAAATGAAAACTCTCTCAAAGTTCAATTTCAAAAATGCAAGAGTTTTGTTAAGAACAGACTTGAATTCAGATGTGTATCAAGGAAAACTTATAGAAAGTGAGAGAATTAAAGAATCTGCAAAAACTATAAATGAGCTGAAAAAGAAAAAAGCTAAGGTTATTGTTATAGCACATCAAAGCCAGCCAGGAAAATCAGATTTTATTTCTTTAAGCCAACATGCTAAACTTCTAAATAAATATACAAAAATTAAATTTGTTGAAGATATTTTAGGAAAAAAAGCAGTAAAAGAAATTGAAAATTTGAAAAGTGGAGAAGCAATTCTTTTAGAAAATATAAGATTTGAAAAAGATGAATTTAAGCCAGAAAGAGGAAAGAAAAATAAGCTGGTGAAATTAGCAGAAATATGTGATGTTTATGTTAATGATGCGTTTTCTGTCTGTCATCGCAAGCAGGCAAGCATTGTCTTATTTCCTAGTTATCTGCCAAGTTTTGCTGGAAAATTGCTTGAAAAAGAAGTTAATGCTCTAAAGAAAATTAAAATCAAAAACTGCTTGTTTATTTTAGGGGGAGCAAAGCCAGAAGATAATTTAAAACTGCTTGGAAGAAATAAGGTTTTAGCTTGCGGGTTATTTGGACAGCTTTGTTTAATCGCGAGTGGCAAAAAGTTAGGAGCACAAAATAAATTTTTAAAAAAAGAAATAAAAGACTTTGATAAAGTTGTTAATGAATTAAAAAAGAAACTGAAAAAAGTAAAAATAGAAACTCCTTTAGATTTTGCTGTTAAGAAAAATAATAAAAGATTTGAAATTCTTTTACAAAATTTTCCTAACAAATATGAGATTTTTGATATAGGCGCAGAAACACAGAAAAAATTTATTAAAGAAATTAAAAAATCCAAGGCGATTTATATGAAAGGGCCTGCGGGTTATTGCGCAGACACGAAGTTTTCTAAAGGAACAATCACAATTTTAAAAGCCATCGCAAACAACAAAAAATGCTTTTCTTTAATCGGCGGAGGGCATTTATCAGATGCTATTGAAATATCAAAAATTCCAAAAAGCAAATTTAGTCATATAAGTTTAAGCGGAGGGGCTTTGTTAAGCTATATTGCAGGAGAAAAACTGCCTGGCTTGGAGGCTTTGGGATGAAAATAATAAAAGCAAAAAACTACAGAGAACTTTCAAAAAAAGCATCAGAAATCATTATTAATCAGATTAAGAAGAAACCCACTTCTGTAATTGGTTTTGCAACAGGAAAAACCCCGCGAAAAGTATATAAACTTCTTGCAAAAGAATACAAAAAAGGAAAAATAGATTTTTCAAAAATTAGAGCTTTTAGCTTAGATGAATTTTATCCAATAAAAAAATCAGATAAAAAAAGCTTTTATTATTATCTGCATAAAAACTTATTTAATAAAGTAAACATAAAGAAAGAAAATATAAATTTGTTAAATGGAGAAACTAAAAATTGGAAAAAAGAGTGCAGAGATTATGAAAAGAAAGTTAGAAGAAGTGATTTAATTATTCTGGGTGTTGGGGTTAACGGACATATTGCATTTAATGAACCAGGAAGCAGTTTTAATTCAAAGACAAGGTTAGTTAAATTAAAACATAAAGCTTACAAGCCTGGGGCATTAACAATTGGAATTTCCACTATAATGAAATCTAAAAAGCTCCTGCTTTTGGCTTCTAGAAAATCTAAAGCAGAAGCTATAAGATGCTTAGCAAAATGCAAGCCAAATAAATGCTGTCCTGTGACTTTTTTGAAAAAGCACAGAAATTTGATTGTGATAGTGGATAAAAAAGCGGGAAAATTGCTATAAACAGATAAAATTATTTTTCCTCTTGTGTCTACATAGAAAGATTTATAAATAATGTAGACATATAGTAATTATGGTATACACTGAAGTTAGGAATGTTAATGGAAAAAAGTATTATTATAGAGTTATCTCTATAAGAAATAGAAATAAGATTTCAAAAAAAAGAGTATATTTAGGCTATGGATTGTCAAATTTAGAGCTCTTAAAAAAAGAAGAAGAAGCTGATAAGCAACTATTATCTAAAAAAATAAAAACGAACAAAGAACTTGAAAAAATTAAACCTAAAATAATAGCAATATTAAAGAAAAATAAGATAAAAAGAGCGGGAATTTTTGGTAGTTATTCACAAGGCAAGCAAAAAAAGAAGAGTGATATTGACATACTAATAGAACCAACAAAAGGAATGGGTTTAGAGTTTGTGGGGGTTAAGTTAGAGTTAGAAGACAAGCTTGGAAGAAAGGTTGATTTAGTCAGCTATAAGGGCATTCATCCTTTAATTAAAAAAGATGTTTTAAAAGAGGAGGTAAGAATAATATGAATAGAGAATTAAGATTATTTATAGAAGACATACTGGAATCAATTGGATTAATAGAAACATATATAGGAGACAATTCTAAAGAGAAGCTTGAAAATAATCAGAAACTTAAAGATTCTATTGTAAGAAGATTAGAAATAATCGGAGAAGCAGTTAAAAATATTCCTGATAGTTTTAGAGAAAAATATCCTGGAGTTCCTTGGAAAAAGATTGCAGGACTGAGAGATATAATAATCCATACTTATTTTGATATTGATTCAGATATCGTATGGGATATTATTAAAAAAGATTTACCAGACTTAAAACAAAATATCCAGAAAATCAAGAAAACCCTCTTGTTTACCACACACTAAAGTATGTGGTTTTCAATTTATGGACATAAAAAAAGATTTGTTGGATGAAAAATAATTGTGATTGTTGATAAAAAGGCTGGAAAATTTATATAAATTAGTTAGAATAAATCTGCTTAGATAATAATAGAAACATTTATATATCAATTGATATATGATATAATATGGAAACTGAATTAAAAGAAAAAGGAAATTTATTTGCAAGAAGTCCAACACTTGAAACCGTGTTGATGGTAGAAAGGACAATAGAAAAATATAGCGGAGAGTTCAACAGAACAGAAATATGGAAAAAACTGCCAAAAAAAGTAATGTGGCAGACATATATTGTTATTCTTGACTATCTGCAAAGTGTTAATAAAATTGCAATAAGCAGTGAAGGGATTCTGGTTTATATTTGGAGTCCAGAAGTTGCTAAAAGATTTATGAACAGAAAGAGGTATTAAAATGAGAATATTAAAACCTTCTGCAGTAGTATTCGCAAATGAAAAAGTAGAAAAAGAATTTAATGATTTGTCAGATAATGATGAAATTAAAAAATATGTTAGAAGAGCTATGGATGATATAAAACAAAATGCTTATTGCGGCATCCCTATTCCAAAAAGACTAATTCCTAAGATTTATATACAAAAATATAAAATAAATAACCTTTGGAAATATGATTTGCCAGATGGGTGGAGGCTTATTTATTCAATAACTACACCAAATAAGGTGGAGATTTTGGCTATGATTTTGGAATGGTTTAGCCACCCCGAATATGAAAGAAAATTTCATTATTAAATTATTTTTCAGTTAAATTTAAATCCTAATAATTCTTGATAAATGTATGGAAAAAGAGTTGCTCAAAGAGGCCATTAAACCATCTGTCACAAAAATAATAATATTGTTGATTTCTTTCCTCTTATGGACCCTTATTCTTTCGTTTATAACTCTTGATGTATATAAATCCCAAAATGAGATAACAAGAATTGCTGCAGCACAAACCTTTGGAGGCATCGATGTAAATTACTATCAGATGATAAAAGAGATTGATAAACAATATCCAACAACTTTGTCTGGTGGTTTCAAGAAAAACCTGTTCATCCCTCCCAGCATCTTTATGTTGGTTGCACTGTATGCTGCTATCTTCCTTTTTTCTTACCTAAAGAAAAATGCAAAAGCCAGGCAACTAGCAATGCAACAGCCATATCCAAAAAAATTGTTGAGATAAATCATTTATAGTAACATATATAAATTATCTTTCTTTTTATTAGATATAATACAAAAAGAGGAAAAAATGCCAAAGAAAAACATTTTAGATGAAGCCTACAAGAAAGCAATTGAAACTCTAAAAGCTTGCTCTACAAAGCATGGATTATTTGCTTCTGGCGGGAAAAAAGGCTACAAGGGAGTTTGGGCAAGAGACAGCACGATAAGTTTAATCGGAGCAAGTGTAGGAGATAAAAATAAATTATTTAAAGAAGTTTTTAAAAGTTCTCTCTTAACTCTTGCTAAACATCAAAGCGAAAAAGGGCAAATCCCAAATGCAGTTTTACACTTTAATAGAGCAAAACCTCAAGTAGATTATCTTTCTATTGACTCAAGTTTGTGGTTTGTTATCGGGCATTATATTTATAAGAAGAAATACGGAGATGAATTATTTAATAAACACAAAAATAATATTAAGAAAGCAGCAACCTGGCTTTCTTATCAAGATATTGGAGAGGACATAACACTTGAACAGCTTCCAACAACAGACTGGCAAGACGCTTTTCCTCATAAATATGGGGATACAATAAACACACAAGCACTTTATTATTATGTTTTGAATTTGATTGGAAAGAAAAAAGAAGCTGAAAAATTAAAACAAGAGGTTAATGAAATTGGAGATTTGAAATTATGGAATAATAATTTTTATTATGCTTATAGATGGAAAAATCATCATAAATATAAAGAATTAGGAGAGTGGTTTGATTCTTTAGGAAATTTACTTGCAATTGTCTTTGGTTTAGCAGATAAAAAACAAGCTGAAAAAATTATTTCTTATATAAAAAATAAAAAAATAAATCTGCCTTATCCTGTTAAATCAATTTATCCTGTAATAAAAAAATCAAGTAAATACTGGCAGGATTATTATTTAGATTGTGAGGCTGGAAAGCCTTATCATTATCTTAATGCAGGAATCTGGCCTTATATTGGAGGATTTTATGTTCTTGCTTTGATTAAACTAAAAAGATTTAAAGAAGCTGAAGAAGAACTGAAAAAGCTTGCAGAAGCAAATATTCGCGGAAATTTCCCGGAATGGGTTAATCCTATAAACAAAAAAACTTACGGAAATTTACAAGCCTGGGACGCTGGAATGTACATAGCAGCTTATGAAAGTTTGAAGAAAAAGAAGTGTTTAATTTAAAGAACTAATCTAATAAGCCCATAAGTTTTTTTATTCCATCATTTCTAATCGTCAAATATTCCACATTCTTTTGCTCTCCTAAAAATTTTTGTGCATAATCTTCTATACCACCAAATGCCAAAACAAAGAATCTTGTGTCAGGATGAGATTGAACACACCCTCTTATTTTTGCCCAGTAATCTTCCTCTAAACAAGGTAAAGGATTTACAACAAAAACCTCTGGCAAAACAACTTCTCTTGTATTTGGCAACTCATTAATCCTAGAAAATTGAGTAAGCTTAATTTTTCTCTCTTTTGCTGCAATAGTAAACGAATCTACTCTTGGATAAGTATTTCCATTATAAATTCCAATACCCATAAATACTTGAATAAAAATCTTTTTTAAATATTGTTGTAATTAAGTATATAATCAGGAAAAATCACTCTATTTCCAGCTTCTCTTTTGTGACATCCAGCATTTTTTTGGATGTGGTGTGATAATCAAAATTCTTTACAGTATGTTCTCTTCCCTGTTTTCCCATTTTTTCGCAAAGTTCAGGCTCTGTTAATAATTTTAATGTAAATTCTTTCAGTTCATTAATATCTGCCCTATAACCAAAAACTTTTGGCTCTTTAAATTTCATAAATTCTTTTTTTGAAAAGCCCATCCACTCATAAACCCATTCTCCTTCTAACAAAACTTCTTCTGCAACTTTCGCCAAAAATCCTGTCTTTTTATGGAGTATAGTTTCAGCTGGGCCCATTTTATTTATTGAGATAACTGGCTTTCCGCAAGCCATTGCTTCTACTTGTATCATCCCAAACCCCTCTAATCTTGAAGGAGCAGCATAAATATCACACGCATTAATAAGATAAACCATAAATTCAGGAGAAAACTCATCGTCTATAAAAGTTATTCTATCTCTTATTCCAAGTTCGTCTGCAAGCTGCAATTCAATATCTCTCCAGTTTCTTGCACACTCGCTTGGCCAAGACTTGCAAACATAATGCCAGTTTTTAAACTCTTTATCTACCTCAGCCAGCGCTTTCATCATTTCTTGCGCACCTTTTGAGGTCACATCTCCCCCAGCTGTCAAAATCATTTTTTCTCCGTTTTTCACACCAAACATTTTTCTTATTGCTTCTTTATACTTTCCGTTGACATTTCCGTTTTTTCCATTAGAATTTCCCTTTGCCATCGGCTTAAACAAATTTGTGTCTATGCCTATATATGCTGGAACAATTTTAGAAACATCAACACCATCTCTTTTGTAAACTTCTTTAACCCACTTGCTTGTTGTGAACATTAATTTTAGTTTTTCAAAATCATCATGAAAATTTGCAACCCATCCATCTGCATTAAACCAAGGAACAGGCGTCACTCCATATTTTAATGGCACTCTAATAATATCTGTAACATTCCCCCAAAAGCCAACACCAAAAGCAACATCTGGTTTAAGATACTTTAAATAGAATTTTTTTTGCAAACTATCTTTAAAATGGCATGGAACAGCATCTTGTTTATGATACAGAAGTCCTCTATACAATAAATCTCCTTGAAGGCTCTGTCCATCTGCTTCAAGCGGATAATGATAAAACACCAAACATCTCATTTTAAATCTTTAACATCAAAAGCCTCTATGTTCTTGCAACACCTCTCTTCAAAACTATTTTTTTTAAATCCATAAATCTTTTGAATCAAATATTTTTTCTTTTTAAAAATTAAATTGCTCAACTTTATAAATTTATCTGCGTTTTTGTCTGCGAAACAAATTTCATTTTTTTTCTTGTAAGAGAAGAAAAAAATCTTTTTGCATTTTAATTTTTTATTTTTCAGCATTTCTTTCACTGCTTTGCAGATTTGTTTGTGTCTTATATGCCCATACTCTCCATTTTTTCCATGTGTAAAAATATAATCATAATCTCCGTAGGTAAATCTTGCAATTCTTTTTATAATATCTTTTGTTTTTATTTTTTTATAATATCCTTTTTCTGTATCATCTAAGTCTGACATAAAACCCTTTGCTCCATAAATTTTGCAGGCTTTTTTAAATCTTGGAGCTCTGTCTTTATCTTTTTTTCTGCATAAACTTATAATTGTTGCTTTCCATTTGTCTCTGTTTGCCAAGAGCATTCCGCCCATCCATATCGCTTCATCATCAGGATGCACAACAATCGCCAAGATTTTTTTCTTTCTCATTTTTACAACCACAATAACACAAGTATCCCAAGAGTATTTAAAATAAAACTTAACACAGCTAAAATTCCGATCTTTATTTTTATCAAGCCAGCTAACATTATAACTCCGATTTCGTCTGGAAGAGGAGAGGCAATTAAAAATCCAGCAAAAACATACATTAAATAAAATTTTAGTTTCTTACCAAGGCTTTTTTCAATTGTCTTATCTATGCTCCTAATTAATTTTGTTTTTCTTAATTTATTAAATTCATTTTCAAATGAAACTCTTATAAAACTAAAAATAAGCAAATCAGATAATAATGCCCCAATTCCACCAATAATTCCCACAAGCAAAATGTTATGCGGGTTGAGAGTTATGAAGAAACCAGCTGCAAAAGGTGCTGTAAAGCCAAAAGCAAAAAGTATTCCTGCAATAAAAACTCCAATATAACTTAAATTTCCTAAGTGTGACACAAATGAGCTAACAGAAGGATTTCTAAAGATTAGATAAGCAAGAACTATGGCTGCAACTAAACAAAAAATTTTAGGGTACTTAAACTTAAACAACCTCTTTACCATTCTAATGCAAAGATTTTTAATTAGATAAATCTTTCTATAAGAAGAAAGATTTAGAAAAAAGAGGAAAAAATGAAATTTGATGTTGTAACTTTCGGCTCCGCAGTAGTTGACGTATTTGTGAATACAGATGTAGCTGAAAAAAACAAACTTATAAGCTATCCTGTTGGAACTAAAATTTTAATTAAGGATATGAAGATTGATGTAGGCGGTGGAGGAACAAATACTGCAGTTGCTTTCGCAAGATTAGGACTAAAAACAGGTTGGATAGGAGAATTAGGAGACGATGAAAACGGAAGAAAGATTCTTGAGTCATTAAAAAAAGAAAAAGTAAAATTCTTAGGAAGACTTGTTAAAGGGGAATTAACTGGCTATTCTGTAATTCTTGACAGCGGGGGCGGGGACAGGACAATTTTAACTTACAAAGGAGCAAACGATGAAGTATCTATGAGTGATATAAAAAAATTTAAAGCAAAATGGGTTTATTTTGGTTCGTCATTAGGTAAAAGTTTGCAGACAGAGAAAAAATTAGCTAAAATTTTAAAGAAAAGAAACACAAAACTCGCTTTTAATCCAAGTATGTACTTAATAAAAAAGGAGGATTTATCTTCGCTTTTGAAGTTATGTGATATTTTAATTTTAAATAAAGAAGAAGCCCAAACACTTACAAGAAAAAAAGAAAATTTGTCTGAGAATTTACATAAACTGGTTGCAAGAAAGGGGATTGTTGTTACAACAGACAAAGACAAGCTGATAAGCTGTTACGACGGAAAGAAAAAATATTTCCTAAAACCACATAAAGTTAAAGTTGTTGAAAGAACCGGCGCAGGAGATGCTTTTGCATCTGGATTTGTCGCCGGCTTAATTGCCGGCAAAAGCATAATGCAAAGTTTAAAACTCGGCTTGCGAGAAAGCGAATCTGTCATTAGATATTTTGGCGCAAAAAACAATCTGTTGAGGATGAAGTTGAAATGAAAATTGAAAAATTTGCATCTAAAATGGATAAATTTGGAGTTTTAGCTTTTTTATATGTAATAATTTATGCAATTATTTTATTGGTTAAAGAAGCAAGTGTCTTAAGCATCATTTTACTCTTAATAGGCATAGGAGGTTTTTTAGTTGATTTATATGTAGTTATAAACACGAAGTAAAAATGAAAAAAGTTAATCTCAATAAAATAACCAAAAAAGGAAAAGCTCTTTTCTTAGCTTACGACCAAGGCTTAGAGCACGGCCCAACTGATTTTAATGACAAAAATGTTGATCCGAATTATATAATTAATATTGCAAAAAAAGGCAGGTACACAGGAATTGTTTTTCAAAAAGGCATAGCTGAAAAATATAATAAAGAAATTAGAAAAAGCAAAGTTCCCTTAATTATTAAGCTAAATGGCAAGACAAATCTTTTCAATGGAGAGCCAATCGCAAGGCAGTTATGCACAGTGCGCGAGGCAATTAAATTAGGAGCTAAAGCTGTTGGTTATACAATTTATTTAGGAAGTGATTATGAAGATGAAATGCTTCAAGAATTTGAAAATATACAAAGAGAAGCTCACGCCGCAGGATTGCCTGTTATTGCTTGGCTCTATCCGAGAGGCAAAAGCGTAGAAGGAAAAAATGAAGCAGAGTTAATGGCATATTCTGCTCGCACTGGCTTAGAAATAGGAGCAGACATAATCAAAATAAGATATACTGGAAATTTAAAAGATTTAACTTGGGCTGTTAAATCAGCAGGAAAAACAAAAGTTGTTATTGCTGGTGGAGTGAAGAAGGATGAAGAGCTTTTCTTAAAACAAATTAAAGATATTATGTCAACAGGATGTATTGGCTTGGCTATAGGAAGAAATGTATGGCAAGCTGAAAAGCCTTTAGAAATCACGAGAAAAATAAAAAAGGTGATTTGGGAAAAATGAAAAATAAAGAATTTTTGAATTTCAGTAAAAGAAAAATAATTTATGTAATTATATCAGTTATTATACTATTTTTTTTACAATTTTTAATTAGCATAATCTTTCCAGTATATGATGCTCCTTGGAGAGTTGGGATTCCATTTACTTTTTTAAATGTTGGATGTGGTGGTTTGCCTCCATTAGGACAAGAACAACAATGCGTTAATGATTTTTATTTGTCTTTCTTTGTTATAAACTTAATATTTTGGTTTGTCTTTTCTTATATAATAATCTCTCTTTATAAAAAACTTAAAATAAAAAAATGAAACCTCTCATCGTCATAAACTTTAAAACCTACAAGCAAGGTAAAGCAGCGATAGAGCTGGCAAAGCAACTGGAAAAAGTCAGCAAAGATGTTATAATAGGAGTTCAGGCAACTGATATTTATGAAATCACAAAAGCTACAAAATTAAAAGTCTATAGCCAACATGTTGATTATCAAAAGCCAGGAAGATTTACTGGCTTTATTCTTCCAGAAGCAATTAAAAAAGATAAAGCAGAAGGCTCTTTCTTAAATCATTCTGAGCATAAACTTTCTTTTGGTGTTTTGGAAAAAACAATCAAGAGATGCAAGCAAGTTGGCTTAAAAACACTGGTTTTTGCATCTTCTCTCAACGAAGCAAAAAAAATCAAGAAACTTAACCCATCTCATCTTGTTATTGAACCTCCTGAATTAGTTGGAGGAAAGATTTCTGTTTCTAAAGCCAAGCCAGGATTAATAAAAAACATAGCAAAAAAGCTAAAATGCAAATTTCTTGTTGGAGCAGGCATTCACACATCAGAAGATGTTAAAATTGCTATGAAGCTTGGAGCTTCTGGAATTGCTGTAAGTTCTGCTGTATGCACAGCAAAAAATCCTGGGAAAAAGTTGAGAGAATTGATGAGATAAACATACCAACGAGAATTTTAATTATGGATTTGTCCTTTCACAGCGCGCAAATCCATCCGCCGTCTGCAACTATTTCGCTTCCTGTCATATAAGAAGATGCGTCAGATGCCAAGAAAACTGCAGGGCCAGCAATATCAACTGGCTTGCCTACTCTTTTTATCAAGAACTTAGACATCATTCCTGCAAGTGCTTTTTTATCTTTTGTAAAACCCTTTGTCATTGCAGTGTCTATTAGTCCCGGATGAATTGAGTTTACTCTAATCCCTAATACTCCTACCTCTGCTGCAAGAGCTTTTGTAAATAACCTTATTCCACCTTTGCTTGCGCAATAAGCAGCTCCTCCAGCCGAGCCTTCAATCCCCGCTACAGAAGAAATATTTATTATAGAAGCACCTTTTTTCATATGTTTCAAAGCAGCCTGAGAGCATAAGAACGAGCCTTTTAAGTTTATATTCATTGTTTTGTCCCAGCTTTCTTCTGGCAAATCTGAAACACTGCCAGGAATATAAACTCCTGCATTATTTACAAGTATATCTATTTTTTTAAAATGTTTAATTGTTTCATTAATTAAGTTTTCGACCTGCTTTTTGTTAGAAATATCTGTCTTAACATAAATTGCTTTTCTTTTTAACGCTTTAATCTGTTTTATTGTGCCTTCTTCTGGGATAATGTCAGAAACAACAACATCTGCGCCTGCTCTTGCCAGCTCAATAGCAATTCCTTGCCCAATGCCGCGCGCAGCTCCTGTCACAATAGCCACTTTTCCAGACAAATCAAATAAACTTTTCATTTTTGCCTCTTTTGTTTATTATATTAATAATCCCCTATTTAAATAGTTTTTCTATTTAACTTTCCCGTAAATCACCACAGAAACGAGCAAAATTACCCCAATTAAAATTAACCACACAACAATCTTCGCAATTTTTCTTGCATCTTTTTGTTTTTTGCTTGTTTCTTCAATTAAAGATAAAGCAAAGAAAGTTCCAATTGCTAAAGCAATTGCCAGAATACTTCCATAAACAAATCTCCCTGCAATGTATCTGGCGGTTTTATAAAGAACATCGTAATTTCCATAAATAAAATATCTTAAAGCACATTTTGCTCCGTGAATCCATAAAGCATATAAAATGCTGAGAAACGCAATGTTTTTTAAATTAAATTTATATTTTTTAACAAGAGTAATAACAGACAAAACAATCATAAGCTCCCATAAAAGCTGCCCAATTCTTGCAGATTCTGGAAGAGACATTGTAAGATATTGTAAAAAAACAGCAATTGCAGCCCCTGAAAAATAAAATTTTGTTGGTAATGTGTATTCTTTTAATTTTCTATTAAAAATTTTTTTGTTTCTTAATAAATACAAAACAAGAATAAAAACTAAGAAAAACCCAGTTAAGAATAAAACAATTTGAAAATTAGAAGGAAAGTTAATTTCTGCCATTTTTACCCCTTTTTAAATATCAAACATAAACTATTTAAATATCTTTTCTTTCTTCAAGTCATGAAAAAAGAGGAAAGGCCATGGGGCAATTTTAAGCAGTTCGTTAAAAATAAAAGATGCACTGTGAAGATTATGGAAATCAAGCCAAACCAGACTCTAAGCTTGCAATATCATAGAAAAAGAAAAGAGATGTGGTATTTCTTGACAAATGGCTTTGTGCAGATTGGAATAGACAAAATGAAAATTAAAAAAGGCGAAATTGTCTGGATTAGAAAATTGCAAGCTCACAGAGCTTTTGCAAAAGACAAGAAAATCCAGTTTTTAGAAGTTTCTTTTGGAAAGTTCTCTGAAAGAGATGAAACAAGAATCGAGGATAAATATGGCAGAGGGTAAAAAATGAGCAGCAATATCATCGCAGTTGATTTAGGATGGACAAATTTAAGAGCAGCCTTGTCAAAAATAATAAAATTAAATAAAGAAGAAAATGTGCTAAAACAAAAAGTTTATAAATCAGATATCATTAATAGTATTAGTATGCTCCCTGGTAATCCGAAAGGGTTGCCAGATGAGTCTTTTATTCTTATAAATACTCAAATTTTTGGGAATTATGGAAGAGACAATTGTATTCATTGACGAGACATTTCTTGAAAAATTGAGCAAACATTTAGGGGACGGAAAATATATTAAATATGATAAAGTTTTATTTGCAGAGAATTTAGCCAAGGTCCAAGGCCTGTTTTGTAAAAATATATTTTATTATACCTCCCCACCATTTCAAAGCCCAAATCCTTCAAAAATAGAAGAAAAGAAAAAAGATGGGTACGACAGATTTGTAAACAAATTAAGAGCAAGAGGAGTTATTGTAAGAGAAGGAAGATGCCAGAGATTGAAAATTGATGGAGAGTTTACATTTAAACAAAAAGCAGTAGATGTTCTTCTTGCAATGGACTTAACAAATGTACCTTTAGAAAACCAAAATATTAAAAAAATTATTTTAATTTCATCAGATAGCGATTTTGTTCCAGTCATTCAAAATTTGGAAAGGAAAGGAATAAAAACTATACTTTACACATATTATGAAAAGAAGAGAGATACTCCGTTTTCAAGGAGCAATCATTTAATCAAGTCAGTTTATAAGTATGCTCTATTAAAAAAGGAAGATTTTGATATGGCTAAATTAATCAAGGAGAAGAAAAAATGAGCAAAATCATCGCAGTTGATTTAGGTGGAACAAACTTAAGAGTTGCGCTTCTAGAAGGAAATAAAATTTTAAAATATATTAAAAAAAAGACTCCTAAAAATCAAAACAAACTTCTTTTAGAGATGTGTGATTCTATTTCAAGATTAATAACAAAAGATGTTAAGGCAATAGGTGTTGGAAGCCCGGGGCCTTTAAAAAATGGAATTATTCTAAATCCTCCAAACCTTCCTTTTAGGAATTTTAATTTAAAGAAATTTTTACAGGACAAGTTTAAAAAAAGAATTGTTATTGAAAATGATGCAAAATGCGTTGCAATTGCTGAATCTAAATTAGGCTGCAAAAAGAAAAATTTCATTATCTTGACTTTAGGAACAGGAATTGGCGGCGGGATTATAATCAATAGCCAGCTGTATAAGGGAAATGGAAATGCAGGGGAAATAGGGCATATAATTCTCGATGATGGAAAAGATTTTGAAACACTCTGGAAAGAAAAAGGCAGGCAAATTAAAGAATTATTTGAAAATAATGACAAGAAAAAGCTTGAGAGAGTTGCTATGTATTTAGGGCAAGGGATTGGAAGCTTAATTAATATTTTTGATCCTGAAATTATTATTATAGCCGGAGGAGTCAGGGAGAACGGGGAGAAGTTTTTAAAAATAATCAGAAAACATGTAAAAAAATATCAAATAATTCAAAGAAATGTTGAGATTAAATTTAGCAAGTTAGAGCACCCTGGAATTTTAGGGGCAGGATTGCTGGCGAGGTAAAAATATAAAAATGCACATCATAAAACAAGTTAAAGCTCCTGTAAGGATTGATTTTGGCGGTGGCACAACAGATATTTATCCCTTCACGCACAAATATGGCGGGGCTGTTTTAAACGCGGCCATTAATAAATATGTTGTTGGGAAAATTATTCTTGATGATAAGAAAACTCATTTAGAGTATACTGGAGAGATTCCAACTTCAAGTGGATTAGGAACTTCAGGTGTAATGAATTTAGTCTGGCTTGCTCTGATTTCAAAAACACCCAATAAATTCAACCCAAAAAATGAAAAAGAACTTGCAGAAAGCGTTTATAAACTCGAACAATCGCTTGGGCTATTTGGTGGGAAGCAGGACCAGTATGCAGCTGCTCTTGGCGGCATAAATTTTTTGGAGTTTAATAAAGACAAGGTTAGAGTTACTAAATTAAATTTATCTTCTAATTTAATAAAACAGCTTGAAGATAATTTAGTTTTGGTTTACACAGGAAAGCCACATCTTGCAACAAATGCAAATAAAATGATGATTGAAAATTTAAAAAAAGGCAAGAACATAAAAAATTTATTAAGAATAAAAAAGATTGCATATGAAATGAAAAATGCTTTAGTTAAAAAAGACTTGCAAAAATTTGCTGAATTAATGAATAAAGAAACAAAAGAAAGAAACTTGCTTCATAGAATTATTGTTCCAACTCAAATAGAAAATATAATTAAGCAAGGCAAAGAAAATGGAGCTATTGCAGCTAAAGTTTGTGGAAGTGGCGGTGGAGGAAGTATTTTATTCTTTGGAGACAAAAACAAATTAAAAAAGAAATTTGGGAAAAGAGTTATTGATTTTAAGTTTGATTTTGAGGGATTGAGATGGATGTGATAGGGAATTTTGGTTAAACATCTCGCGGGGCGTTCAAGAGTTTATCTGATTAAAGAGCTAAGAGAATAATCCGATTATTTTATCTCTAAAAATTAAAGTCATTATTAGAAGTGCTATGAGTACCATTAAGATTATAATAAGCAAAACTATTTTAAAGTTTCTCTTTAGTTTGTTTGCGAATGGCTCTTTTTCTGGTTTTTTTATTTCTGGCTGTTGAATGGTTTTAGTTGTTTTTAGCATTCCTGTTTCTTTATTTTCTACAGAAAGCACAGAGCCTCCATGTATAAAATTAGAAGCCTCTTCCACTTCTTCTTTAGAATAGCCCGCAGAAATAAAACTCTGTTTAGCTTGCTCTAAAGAATAACCTCTTTCAACTGCATTTTTTAAACCAGCTACAATATCTTCTCTCACCATTTTCCCTCTTTTTTTCTACTTATTTTTTTATTTTTGCATTATATAAAGTTAAAATGATTATTTAAATTTATTTATTTTAAGTATCAGTGAAATCTTCTGAATTTTCCGATAATTAATAACCAATTTAGTAATAATCCCTGATTTTAGTTGGATGGATTAAGCTATCAAATTGTAAACTTTTAGTAGGAGTTATATTAAAATTTTATTTATATTTTTGAATTATAAACTTATCTTCTGGATATCTTGCATTAGGTGGACATCTTTTCCGAGTTTATAACCAAGTTCTGTTGCAAGTTCTGCCATTGGTGTTAATTTCGCAAGGTCACCGTGAGCTGGAATTATATGTTCTGCTTGAACCATATTTATAAAATCTCTTAAATCTTCTCTGCTTGCATGCCCTGAAACATGCACGTCTCCAAAAATTCTAACTCCTTTTTGTTTTAATCTTTTTTCCAAATGGCTTCTGTTTGCAAAATTAATTGGAGTTGGAATAACAGAAGATGAAAAGATTATTTGGTCTTGGCTTCTGAATGAAAATGGAAGTTCATTTTTTGAAAGTCTGTCTAGAATACTTCCTGGTTCGCCTTGATGCCCTGTACAAACTAAAAGATATTTGTCTCTGTTCTTGTCTATTTTTTTCAAAAAAGACTGAACTTGATTTTTATAGCTTAATAGAGTTATGTCTTGATAAAAAGGGCAGATTTTAACTTGATGAGAGGCTGAAATATATTTGCTTAAGCTTCTGCCTGCAAAAATAATTTTTCTTTTTAGTTGCTTGCCAAATTCAACTATGCTTTTAAGCCTTGCAATATGGGAAGAAAAAGTTGTGACAACAATTCCTGCTTTTTCATTGCTTGTTGTTAACATAACATCTTCTAAAAGTGTTCGGGCAACTTTTTCGCTTGGTGTTTTTCGTTCAGCAGAAGAGTATAAAGAATCAACAATTAGAGCTTTAATCCCTTCTTTAGCTAATTGTTTTAATTTTTCATAGTTTGGTTTTTTTCCAAGAACAGGAGAATTATCAAATTTAAAGTCGTTTGCATACAAAACATTGCCTTCTTTTGTGTGTAAGGCAATCATTGATGTTTGAGGTGTAGAATGAGTTATATTAATAAAGTCTACTGTGTATTTATTTCCATTTATTGCATAAGAAGAATTTGGCTGTATTACTTTTATTTGATTTCTTAACTTTATATCTTCATCTCTTAGGATTGTTTTTAAAACTTCTATTGTAAAAGGCGTTCCAATAATTTCTGCATTATACCTTGAAGCAAGATAAGGAACTGCTCCTATATGGTCTAAATGTGCATGACCTAAAAATATCGCTCGAACTTTTCCTCTTAAGCCAAGCCGGTCTAAAAGAATATCTTCTGGAACCGCCCCCAAACTTCTCAATTTTTTTTCATTTGCTTTTTCTTTTTCGCGCTCTTGCAATTCAACGATTGCTGGCAAGAAGAAACCCATATCGAATATAAAAACATCTCCGCGCGTTTCAACAGCAGTCATATTTTTTCCAACTTCACTAAATCCGCCAATTGTATAAATTTTCATTTGCAAGTGCTCCTCTTTTAAAAAATTAGAGAAGGTAGGTTTAAATATGTTACTAGAGAAACATTTTTTAATGTTAAAAACTAATTCTTTTTATGAAAATAGAGAGAAAAAGAGAGTAATTATTAATAAAATGAAAATAGAGAGAAAAAGAGAGTAATTATTAATAAAATGAAAATAGAGAGAAAAAGAGAGTAATTATTAATAAAATGAAAATAGAGAGAAAAAGAGAGTAATTATTAATAAAATGAAAATAGAGA
>Ga0315274_10002315_pt1 | contig 28866 bp, 22 predicted proteins | sample YL17G02_20_MG_FD_203700 | JGI IMG/M metagenome (GOLD analysis project Ga0315274, IMG submission 203700) | Sediment microbial communities from Yellowstone Lake, YNP, Wyoming, USA - YL17G02_20 | ecosystem: Environmental > Aquatic > Freshwater > Lake > Sediment | place: USA: Wyoming | collected...
AGCAAGAACATCGCCGAAGTGCTCGACACGACCATCGACGAGGCGGTCGAGTTCTTCTCGGCCTTCCCGGTCATGCTGCGCAAGCTGAAGACGCTGCAGGACGTCGGGCTGGGCTACGTGCGCATCGGCCAGCCGGCGCCCACGCTTTCGGGCGGCGAGGCGCAGCGGGTGAAGCTGTCGCGCGAGCTCTCCAAGCGCGGCAACGGGGGCACGCTGTACGTGCTCGACGAGCCGTCGGTGGGGCTGCACGCGGCTGATGTGCACCGGCTGATCGAGGTGTTGCAGACACTGGTGGACCAGGGCAGCACGGTGCTGATCATCGAGCACCACCCCGACATCATCAAGGTCGCCGACTGGGTGATCGACCTGGGCCCGGAAGGTGGCGACCGCGGCGGCGAGATCGTGGCCGAGGGAACACCGGAGGACATCGTCCACGTGCCGGCGTCGTACACCGGGCAGTTCCTGAAGGACCACCTGCCGGGGTAGGGTCATTCCACGGTTGGGGATCCTCGAATGCATTGGAATAGTAGGGGCACGACATGCCGTGCCCCTACGGATTCTGACTGGGCATTTGGCGATCACGGCACATAGGGTGATCACGCGTAGGAGCGAAGCACCCGTCAGTTCCGGGTGCTTCGCTCCCACCGCATCATCTCAACGCACTCCGCAGCTGTGGCCCCCTGGAGCTCCCATCCCGGCGAACCCGAGAGTAGCCTACGGGCAGATGGTGTGGTCCAACGTTGCATACCATGCCCCTCCCGCGATGCTGCGGGCAGACTGGCGCGGGGGCCGAGGATGACCTAGAGTCGTTTCTCAGTTCCAGCCCGGGATGAGGTCGACGGTCGGACGTCGGGATCCGGGCGGGGGTATCGTCTTTGTCTATGGGCTTGGCGACCTTGCTGAATGCGTCGTCTCGCCTGGCGAATGGCGACGGCACAACATGAGGGGACGGACGAACATGTCCCGCCCAATCCTGGTGCTCACTCTCGCCATGGCAGCGGGCCTGATCGGCTTCGTTGCGGCTGCGACGACCCCATTCCACAGTCCTACCTTCGCGGCGAAATACTTCTGCCCGGAAGGAAGCGCCATCCAAGTGAGCCAGTACAAAGCGAGTTGGAATGAGCCGGGCGAGACGGGGATCTCCATCCAGTGCGTCGACGAGCACGGCGCCGCCCAGGGCTCACGCGAACTCGAGACGCGGGGCTTCTGGACCCTGACTGGGATCTACTTCGTGCCTTCTCTTGCCGCGCTACTTCTAGCGGCGTGGCTTCTCGGCACCGTCCGCCGCCGCGTACCTCCCCCCTCGGATGCGGGTAGGGCGCCCCGCTAACCCCGCGCTGGCGCGGCGGCCGGCTTCGGGGCGCGGTCGAAGAACGGGCTCTTGCCCGAGACCGACAGCGGGACCCCCATCACGAAGTCAGCATCGATCAGCCCGAGCTCGCGGGCAGTCACGCCGACGCGGTACATGATGCGGTTGTCGACGTTCATCATCTGCGCCGTCTTCACCGCCGAGCCAAGGGCGATGCCCAGGTCGAGGTGGCGCAGGGCGCAGTTGGGGCCCTTGAACTCGCCATCGTAGGTGTTGGGAACGATGCACGCCTCGGCGCCGCAGGCGCCGCAGTTCAGATCGACCACGTCGGCATCCTTCAAACCGATCAGGACCACGGCCCCGGAGTCGAGCACGTTCTGCCCATCGCGGTCGAAGTTCGGCTTGCCGGTGCGCTTGCCGTAGTCGATCATGCCCTGCCCCAACCGGCGCAGCTCCTCCCCCTCGACCGTCTTGACGACAACGAAGTCGCGGCCGGCGGCCTTGGGGGCGGTCACCGCAGCGACCTCCATCAGTTCAGCGACAACGCGCAAAGCAGGCATTCCCTTCCTCCTTAGATCCCGTGACGACAGGGATGGGCTTCATGTGCGGCGGCCGCCTCGAACGCCATGCGATGCGCGGATGCGGACCCATCCGCTGGAGCGCAGGCCGAGGCATTCGCCGATGCCTGCGCTCCGGCGGCCAACGTCAGAACAGTGCCGGCACGGACGTGTAGACGCGGATAGCCGCCTCACCCGGCACCGGGCACTTGTATTCGCAGATCCCGCAACCGATGCACCGCAGCCGGTCAACGTGCGGGAGCTTGATCTCGACCTCCACACCGCCGGGTCCGTCGACGACCGCCGTCTCCAGCGTGATGGCCTTCTCTGCGACCGGGCACATTTCCTCGCACACGATGCAGTCGGTGTGGTCCGCCCAGGCGATGCAGCGATTCTGATCGATGGCCGCCGCGCCGATGACCTGCTGGCGCTTGACCTCCAGCGTCAGCGGCGGGATGGCCTGCACCGGGCAGACCTGCCCGCAGGCGTTGCAGGAATAATCACAGTAGCCCAGGCGCGGGATCAGCACCGGCGACCAGACGCCCTCCCAACCGGCATCGGTCAGCGCTGGATTGAGCGCCGCCGTCGGGCAGGCACGCACGCAGGCGGCGCAGCGAATGCAGGAGCGCAGGAAGTCCGCGTCGACAACGCCCGGTGGGCGCAGGCGGTGCGGAGGCGTGTGATCGCGCCGTGGGTCGCTGGACAGCAGCCCGACGCCCAGGACGGCTGCGCCGATGGCCGTCAGCGCCTGGCGCCGGTCCGGATCGTAGGCCGCCCAGGCCGGCTTCGGCGGTGCGGCGCGGAAGACGCTCACGTCCATGCCGCAGACATCGACGCAATCCATGCACACGGTGCACTCGGCGGGATCACTGGCGAATCCACGATCGGCGCGAATGGTGCCCGTCGGGCAGCGCCGCGCACAGGCGGCGCAGCCGCTGCACGCCGGGTCGACGTGGCGGCGGACGATCGCCGTTTTGCTCACCACCCCGAGCAGTCCCCCGAGCGGACACAATGCACGGCACCAGAAACGCGGCGCAAGCCAGTTGAGTCCGATGATCCCGGCCAAGAGAAGGAGGATGGTGAGGCCGGCACCGGCGTGGACCGGGTCGATGGGGAAGATCCCGGGGCGGATCACGCCCTCCAGCCAGGCCACCGGCGGGCGCAGGAATTCGATGGTGTAGGCCGCGCGCTCGAGCATCGTGATGATTTGGTCGAGGGCCGGCCAAAGGCTCGAGGCCAGGGCGCGGAAGACGAGCGTCAGCGGATCCAGGATCAGGAGCGTCAGGCTGCCAAAGGCCGCCGCCGCGAGAACGGCGATCAGTATCAGGTACTTGGCGGCGCGCCAGGGCTCGAGGTATTCCGCCGGTGACGGCTTGCGCCGGCGCGGGGTGAGAACGTCGAGCAGCGTTCCGAGCGGGCACAGCCATCCGCACCAGGCGCGGCCGAGCGCCACGCTGGCGACCAGCGTGACCAGCGCCAAGGCGGATGTGGCCAGCCATCGGCGGCTGGCGAGCGTTTGAACCAGCATCGCCAGAGGGTCGAGCCGAAAGGACAGGTCGATCCAGAAGGGGGCGACGGCCTGGCGCGCGGCGCCGATGAATAGAAGGAAGAAGGCCAGCAGGCTGGCTGCCTGCGTGGCCTTGCGGGCGCGCCCCCAGGTGAAGCGTCGGCCCCGCCGCCGGCCGGCCTCAGCCACCAATCGTGATCTCCTCAATCCGCAGCAACCCAAGGTCGCTGCGGCCCAGTCCCATGGCCGCCCCGGCGACGACATAGTCCAGATCGGACGGCTGCAGGCCAAACAGCGTGGAGGCGTACGCATCGGCGGCGACGATGTCCGGGCTGGCGATCACGGTGTCGAGCTTCTTGACGTCGTCGAGATTGCCACCGGTCGGGCCGTTAGCCGTCAGGATGCGCACGGCATCGATCACCGTCAGCGTCGGGCGGATGCGGCTGGTGAGATCCGCCAGGCGCTGACCCATGTTGCGGTGGATCACCCCTCGGTCGAGGATCAGCCCCATCAGGTTCTTCATCCCGAGCGTCAGGCGCGCCAGCCCGTGCGTCTTGGCGATGGGCACATTGATGACGACGTCCGACTGCAGCGCCTGCTCGTGGATGTCGGCGCTGCGCAGATCCAGGCCGTCCGGGATGTCGGTGGGCAGGAATTGCAGCCGCGAGATGGACAGCATCTCGCCGGCGGCTGCGAGCACCTGTTCCTGGATGCCGCTGCGCGCGTAGGCCTGGTCCGGCGATCCACCGAAGGGATAGTCGAGGACAGACACGCGGCGCGCGCCGGCGTCGAAGGCCAGGCGCACCAGCGCCCCGACGACCCACGGGTTGGTTGTGGCAGCGTACTCGTACGAGTGGTAGGCAACGCAGATGTTGGGCTTGATGAGCACGCTGGCGCCGGAGGGCACGAAGCGCGCCATCCCTCCCAGCGCCGCCAGGGCGCGCTCGACAAGGACCGCCGGGTCATCGCCGCCGCGTGCGACGGCCAGGTCGGGAATGCCCGCCGGTGTGGGCGCGGCCCCGGCCGGCGTCTCGGTGGGAGACAGCGCCGTCGGGAGGGCGATCGTCGCCGGCGCTGAGGGCACTGACGGCAGGCCCGCCTCCGGCTGCGGCGCGACGCCGCAGGCTGCCAGCCAGCGACCGGTGGCTGCGGAGCCGAGGCTCGCGCCAAGCAGGCGCAGGAACGCACGTCGGGTGATCGGGCTCATCCTGATCTCCTCGTGTGCCCGCCAGAATCGCCTGGGTGGGCATCTCGCTCCGGGCTGATGCAGAGCCGAGACCGCTCATGTCCCAGGGCGGTCCGGCGGAATGCGGCGACCATGCTCCGCCGGTTTGTCGAAAGGTGCCAGCGCCCAGGACGGGGTCACGCGAATTCTACCTGGAAGCCTTGGCGCCGATAGTGGAAGGGTGTCCTCGGAAACCGGGACGGGTCGCGACCCGCAATCGCTTCGGGGCGCTGCATGCCGTGTCCCTTCGCCATAGTGGAGAGGACCGAGGTGGAAGCTTGGGCGCGGGGCAAGGGAAACGGACGAGGCGGGATTGCCGCCTCCTTCCGCACTGGCCGCAGCCCAGCGGCGTTTGATTTGGGAGGGTGCCGCAGGCTGAAGCCGCGGCTACGTGCGCTTCACTGACACGCCGCACAGCCGAGCAATGTTCGGGCGAGGCATGCCGTCTCGCGCCCCGTTCGGGCGTCGCGGCACGAACGGTGCTTCGCCCCTACTCGTAGCGCAGCGCCTCGACCGGTTCGAGGTCCGCGGCGCGCTTCGCCGGGTACAGCCCGAAGAACAGTCCCACCGCCGCCGAGAACAGCGTCGCCAGCAGGATAGCGTCCAGACTGACCGATGGATTCAGCTCGGCGTTCGACGCCCGTGCGATCGCCCCGACCAGGACCGAGAGCCCCCAACCCAGGGCGATGCCGATCAGGCCCCCCACCAGGCTGAGCAGCGCCGATTCAGTTAGGAATTGGATCAGGATGTCGCGCTTGCGCGCACCAACCGCCTTGCGCAGGCCGATCTCGCGCGTGCGCTCGCTGACCGACACGAGCATGATGTTCATGATCCCGATGCCGCCCACCAGAAGCGAGATGCCGGCGATGCCCCCCAGGAAGATGGTGAGGACTCCGGTGATCGTGTTGGCGATTTCCAGAAAGCTCTGCTGGGTAAAGACGGTGAAGTCATCGGAGCCCACGGGCGTGCGATGACGCGAGCGCAGGATCTCGGCCACCTGCTCGTTGGCCACGGGCACATCCTCAGCGCTGGCCGCCTGCACCAGGATCATGTCCACCGCATTGCGGGTGGACTTGCGCACCAGCCGGGCCTGAGCGGTGGTCAGCGGAACGATGATCTGGTCATCCGCATTCGAGAAACCGGAACCGCCCTGGGCCTTGAGGACGCCGATCACCCGAAACGGCTGCCCGTCGATGCGGATCGTTTCGCCGGTGACACCCTCGCTCCGTCCGAACAGGTTCGTGGCGGTGTCCGGCCCGAGGACAGCCACCGCCGCCCGGCCCAGGATGTTCTCTTCGCTGACGAACTGTCCCTCCGTTACCGACAGGCTGCGCAGATTGTCGTAGCCGGCCGTCACCCCCGCCACCTGGGTGCGCGTGCTCTGTCCGCCGAAGGTAACGTCGGCATTCGAGGTCAGCATCGGCGCGGCGTTGAGCACGGCCGGTGCATTGAGTGGGTCGTTGAGGGCTTTGGCGTCTTCCAGCGTCAGGGGCCGGGGATTGCGGATATCCTCTCCCCCGCCGGGGATGACGAACAGCAAGTTGGTCCCGATGCTGCTGATCGAGCCGGTGATGCTGTTCTGGGCGCCGCGCCCGATGGCCAGCATGGCGATCACGGCGCCGACGCCGATGACGATGCCCAGAATGGTCAGCGCCGAGCGCAGCTTGTTGCTCGTCAGACTGTCGACCGCCTCTAGGATGCTTTGCAGGAAGTCCATGGCGTTCCTCTAGCCGCTGGCCGCGGCCGGCTCGGGCTGGCCGTCCTGGACGATCAGGCCGTCATGCAGGCGGATGATCCGCTGCGTACGCGTGGCGATGGTGGGATCGTGCGTCACGAAGACCAGCGTCGTCCCGTGCTCCTGGTTCAGGTCAAGCAGGATGCGCATGATCTCCTCACCCGATTTCGAGTCCAGGTTGCCGGTCGGTTCATCCGCAAGGATGATGGCCGGGGCGTTGACCAGCGCGCGGGCGATCGCCACGCGCTGCTGCTGGCCTCCGGAGAGTTCCATGGGACGATGGGTAAGCCGGTCCCCCAGCCCGACCGATTCCAGCGCCTCGGTGGCGCGCTGTCGGCGGCCGGTCTTCATCCCGGCATAGCGCATGGGCAGTTCGACGTTGGTCAGCGCCGTCTGTCGGCCGAGCAGGTTGAAACTCTGAAACACGAAGCCCACCTTGCGATTGCGGATAGCGGCCAGTTGATCGTCACGCAGATCGGATACCAGCTCGCCGTCCAACCGGTAGGTTCCCGCGGTGGGATGATCCAGGCAACCCAGCAGGTTCATCAGCGTGCTCTTGCCGGAGCCCGAAGGCCCCATGATGGAGACCACCTCGCCGCGGCGGACGCGCAGGCTGGCGCCGCGCAGCGCGTGGACCTCGATCTCCCCCATCCGGTAGACCTTCGTCAGGCCCTCGGCGTCGATCACCCACTCGTCGGCCATACGTGCCTCTCGACGACTATCCTCCACCGAACATCCCTCCCCCTCCGCCACCCTCGCCGAACGGGCCTCGAGCCCCACTCCCCATGAAGCTATTGGTGGGCGGGTTGACCAGGATCTCGTCGCCCTCCTTCAAGTCGCCGGGCAGCACCTGACTCTGGGTGTCCGACGTGGCGCCGAGCTTGACCTTCACCGGCGTCGGCGTCCCGTTGCGCATGACATAGACCACTCGCTCGCCATCTTGAGTACGCACCGATCGGTTGGGCACAACCAGCACGCCGTTGATCTCAGTGGTGAGGATGTTGACCCCGGCCGTCATCCCCGGCTTCACCGACGGATCGGCATCCAGGATCTGAACCGTCACCTCGAACGTGACCACGCCCTGCACTACGACGCCGGTCATCCCGATGTCGGTCACCTTGCCGGTGTAGGACTTGTCCATGATGGCGTCGAAGGTGAGCGCCACCGGCTGCCCGGCCTGCACTTTGTCGATGTCCACCTCGGAGACCTGGACGTCGACGAAGTACGTCGTGAGGTCGGCCAGGCCGGCGGCGGGCGTCCCGGGCGAGACCTGGTCGCCGGGAATGATGTTGACCATGGTGATGGTGCCGGCGAACGGCGCAGCAATGCGGGCGATGTTCACGTTCGCCTGGGCGGAGGCCACGCGCGCCTTGGCGGCGGCGATGTCATCCGGGTTCGGCCCGTCCTTGACGCGGTCCCACGCCCGCTGCGCGTCGGCCACCGCCGCCTCGGCCTGCGCCAGCTGCGCATCGAGGATGGCCTGGTCGTTGTCCGTCGGCTTACCCCGGTACCAGTTGAGGCTGGCCAGCGCCGACTGGTACTGCTGCACGGCGGCAGCGTAGTTCAGGTAAGCCTGCGCCTTGCGTTCCGCGTCACTGCTGGGGGCGGAGTCGTAGACGCCCTTGGCGCGGTTCATGTTGTCTTCTGCCACCACCAGCTTGGACTCAGCCGCTTTGAGGGTCGTGCTGCTGGCCCGATTGCCCGGCTGCTGAACGTCCCATTTGAACTGCATGTCGGCGAGTGCCTTCTGGGCGTTGGCCAGCGTCAGCTGGGCCTGCGCCTTGGCGGCACTCGATTTCAAGAGGTCATCCAGCGCGCGCTGGGCGCTGACGAGATCAGCCTGCGCCAGGATCAACTGCGGCGAGAGGGAGGTCTGCGTCAGCGTCGCCAGGACGTCGCCCGCACGGACGAGGTCCCCCGTCTTCACGTTGACCTGGTCGACGGTGCCCGTGGTCTGGAAGCTGAGCGTCGCCGACTGGCGGGCGCGGGCCGTGCCCGTCGCGCCCACCTGGGAGGTGAGGGATCCGACCACCACCTTGGTCGTGGTCAAGGCCGCGGAACTGGCAGCGGCTGCGCGGGCGCGTACGGCGCGAATGACTAGGAAGGCGGCGATCAAGACGACGACCGCCAGGACAGCGAGAAACCAGGGCTTTCGGATCAGGGTCTTCATACAGCCACGTCCTCCACGAGAGGGTCCAGCGTCCAGGAGCGTCCCGTACCGAAACGGGTTGCCACGGCGACGCCGGCCCCGGTGATCAAGGTCAAAGCCAGAATCAAGTCACCGGCCACGGGGATCACGGCCACGGCCGACACGATCAGAGTCCCCAGGGCCAGGGCGCGAACCGGGCGGTTGGAATACCACTCCGCTCGACGGAGCAGCCCCCGCCCCACGGTCAGCGTGATCGCGGCCGCACCCATCAAGGCCGATGCAAAGAGCAGGCCCAGCAGGATGAACGGCAGCGGAAACATGTGCAGCGACAGCACCGAAAGGATTCCCACCGCCGCCAGGCAGACAGCCAGCGCCAACCCGGTGGCCAGGTGGCGCAGGATCGCTGACGGCCCGAGCGCCAACGAATGGGTCATCACCCGGATCCGATCCGGGATCAGGTAGAGCAGGATCAGCGCCACCACAAACTGCGCCAGCAAGGCTCCCAGCTGGGCCAGGATACTGCCCGCAGGCTGCAGGACCGGCAGCATCGCTGGACTCCAACCGTGAAACTCGGACACATCCACGCCCGCGAACGGCCGGGGACCAAACAAGAGGGCTCGCGCCGGAAAGAGGCCGGAGGTGAGGATCACCGCGAAGGCCAGGATGGCGACCAGAACGACAACGATCCGCCAGCGGTTCACACCATCGCTCCTTCTCGGCCTGCCGGTTGTTGAAGCAGGTCCATCATCCACAGCGTGGCCGGTGTGCCGATCAGGATCAGCGCCAGCAAGACCGGCAGACTCAGCGCGCCTGAGAGAGACTCCCCGAGCCCGACCGCGCCGGAGACAGCGGCAACCGCCGTACCAAGCGGCGAGGCGACCAGACCGGAGGCCCACTGCTCCAGCCCGGCCATCGACAGGTTGGGCGCCCACTCCGCCAGGATCCCAATCTGGGGGCGGAGAAGCCAGGCGCCTCCTCCCGCGGACAGAGCAAGCAGCAGGTGCCCTCCAATCCGCTGCCACTTCTCCCGCCAGTGCTGGGCATGCAGCCGCGCATGCACGCGGGGGATCAGGTCCTCAGGCAGGGCCTCGTCCGGCAGCCGAAAGAGAAGGTCATCCAGCCGGTCGGTCATCTCCCGCCTCCAGTGCGCTGAGCAACTGCTGCTTGGCGCGGCGCAGGTGCGTTCGCACCGTGTTGACCGGTATTCCCATAGTCCGGGCGATCTCTTGATACTCCAACCCCGCGTCGTAGCGCAGGGCAATCACCGTTCGATGTTCGGGCCGCAGCCGCTGAACGCAATCGGCCAGCCGCCCAAGGTCTTGCGCGTACTCCAAACGCTCCTCCGGCCCGGGCGCTTCGGTGGCCCGCTCCACCTCTGGCTCGGTGAGGTCAGCGAAGTCGATCGGCGCCTTCTTGCGCCAGGCATCGCGTGCCAGATTGACGGCGATGGTTGCCAGCCAGGCGATCGGTTCGCCGCTTTCTCGCCAGCGAGGCAGCGCCCGCCAGGCCCGCACCCAGGTGTCTTGGACCAGGGCCTCGGCCTGTGCCGCGTCGCTGGCCATCCGCCGGACGATGCGGAACAAGCGGGGTGTCAGGCGCCGGACGAGCTCGTCGAACGCGCCGGTGCTGCCGGCCTGCGCCCGGCGCAGCAGATCCTGTTCGTCCGTGTTCGGGTGCCTCACTGGTTCAACGAGCGAGTCGCCGGGATAGTTTCACGCGGAGGGGACCATTTTACCCCGCCAGGGACCACTTCCCGGATGAGTACCGCGTGAACGACTGCGCCACGCCGAACGGCTAGGATCCCCGCGCCCCGCCCGCGTTCACGCATCCGAGCCCGGGCCTGGATGGCAACCGAAGCGGCCGGCGGGACAGCGTTCCACCGTCCAAGAGCCGGCCGGCTGTCGACGAGGCCGGCGTGGACACAGGACACGTGCCCTCGTGGTCGCGAAATCACCTGGATTCAAGCGAATTCAACCCGCAGCCTGCCACTGGGCGTGGGTGCGACAAGGTGACAACCTTCCAGCGGCACGCGTGACACTTGCACCTGAAACCTACCGATTTCGTCCGGTATCATCGAGTCAAGCACCATGGGAGAGGCCGTCATGCAATTCATCCCCGGGGAAGAACTCGCCATCGACCGGAAGGCCCGCGTGCGCATCCCGTCTGTCGAGCAGGGGACTCGCCCGGCGACGGAGAGGACGGCAGACTTCGGGGATACGTATCTGCCGCTGTCTGAAGACGAGGCGCGCAAGGCGGCCGAGCGCTGCATCCACTGCCCGGATCCGGCGCCGTGCTACACCGCCTGCCCAGTCCACAACGACATCCCCTCGGCCATGTGGTTGATCGAGCAGGGTGACTTCCTCGGCGCGGCTGCCCTGTACCGGCAAACGAGCTCCATGCCTGAGATCTGCGGGCGCGTCTGCCCGCATGAGCAGTTGTGCCAGGGCTCGTGCGTGCGCACCAAGAGCGACGACCCGGTGCTCACCGGCGCGCTGGAGGCCTTTGTCACCGACTACGAGCGCCAGCACTTCGGGGTTGAGATCCTGCCCGGGATGCCGACCGGCAGACGGGTGGCGGTGGTCGGAGCCGGACCTGCAGGGCTGGCGTGCGCCGACATCCTGGTTCAGCAGGGCCACAGCGTGACCGTCTTCGAGGCGCTGCCCGCCGCGGGCGGGCTGCTGATGTACGGCATCCCCAACTTCAAGCTCAACAAGAACGTCGTACGCGCCCGGCTCGAGGACTTCACCCGCGCCGGCGTGACGTTGGTCACCGACACCAAGATCGGTAAGGACAAGACGATCGACGGGCTGTTCGCCGATGGTTTCGATGCCGTCTTCGTCGGCGTGGGCTCCGAAGTCGACGCCCCGCTGGAGGCTCCGGGCGCCGATCTGCCCGGCGTGTATCAGGCGACGGACTTCCTGGTGCGCGCCAACGTCGATCTGGATCTGCTGCCTCCCGACAAGCGCTCGCGGCCGGTCGTTGGCCGGAGGGTGGCCGTGGTCGGCGGTGGCGACACGGCCTCCGACTGTCTGCGCACGGCTCTGCGCATGGGCGCCGAGCAGGTCACCTGCCTGTACCGTCGCACCGAGGCCGAGATGCCCGGCGGCAAGAAGGACCGCGAGCTGGCCAGGGAAGAAGGCGCCAAGTACCGCTTCCTCACGCAGCCGGTGCGCTTCATCGCCGGCCCGGATGGGCGCGTCAGCGGCGTCGAATGCCTGCAGTGCGAGCTGGGCGAACCGGACAAGAGCGGCCGCCGCCGCCCGGTCCCGATCGAAGGCTCGAACTTCATCGTCACCACCGATACCATCATCCTGGCGCTGGGCTACTGGCCCGATCCTCTGATCGGCGAGACGACGCCCGACATGCAGACGCACAAGTACGGGCTCATCGTTGTCGACAAGGAGACCGGCGCCACCTCCAAGCCTGGCGTGTACGCCGGCGGCGATGACGTCACCGGGCCGGACCTGGTCGTCACGGCTGTGGCCGCCGGCCGGCGGGCAGCCCAATCGATCGACGAATTCCTCAAGTCAAAGTAGTCTGTACCTCAATCCTCTGAACGTGCGGCGCCTGAGGGCGCCGCACGTTGATTCCCGACTCCAGCGGCCCGCCGCTATACTCGGGGCATGCCTCTCGCCGACGCCTCGCCGCCCCTGCTCGCCGCATGGTTGAAGGCCGAAGCCCGGGCGATCGGCTTCGAGCTGGCGGGGATCACGACCCCTAATCCGTCGCCCCACCTCGACGTGTACGCCGCCTGGCTGCAGGCAGGCCGGCATGGCGAAATGCGCTACCTCTCGACCGAATGGGCGCGCGCAGCCCGCGCCGACCCTCGGCTGCTCCTGCCCGAATGCCGCAGCCTCCTCATCCTGGGAGCCAACTACGCTCCTCCCCCGGCGGCGGCTCAGCCTCCGGCTCAGATCGCGGCCTACGCGCGCGGGGATGACTACCACACGACCCTGGTGTCTCGCGCCAACGCGCTTGTCGATCGCCTGCAGCACAGGCTCGGCCGGACCGTTGCCGCGCGCGTCTACACCGACACCGGACCGCTGCTCGAGCGCGAGCTGGCCCAGCGCGCCGGCCTCGGTTGGATCGGACGCAACACGTGCCTGATCCATCCGCACCTGGGGTCGATGTTCCTGCTGGTCGAGATCCTGCTCGGCCTGGAGCTGCCGGCCGATGCGCCGTTCAGCGCCGACCGCTGCGGCACATGCCGGCGCTGTGTGCAGTCCTGCCCGACGGGCTGCATCCTGCCGGATCGCACGCTTGACGCCCGGCGGTGCATTTCGTACCTGACCATCGAAGCGCGCGACGCGATCCCCCCAGCCTTGCGCCCGACTGTGGGCAACTGGCTGTTCGGGTGCGATGTCTGCCAGCAGGTGTGTCCTTGGAACTTGCGCTTCGCCCGCCCAACGAGCGATCGAGCCTTCGCTCCCCGCCCCGGCCTGGCCCCGGCGGACCCTGCGGCCTTTCTTTCCCTCTCCGCGTCTGCCTTCTCGGCCAGCCTGCGCGGCAGCCCGCTCAAGCGCGCCAAGCGCGTTGGGCTGGCGCGCAACGCGGCCGTCGTTGCCGGCAACCTGCGCCGTGAAGAGCACCTCCCCGTTCTGAGGCAAGCACTGCAGGCCGACGCGGAGCCCCTGGTACGCGCCCATGCAGCCTGGGCGCTGGGGGAGTTCGGGAGCAAGGCAGCACGCCAGTTGCTGGTCCGGGCGCGGGCGCAAGAGGCCGACGCCTCCGTTCTAGCCGAGATCGACGCCGCCCTCCAGCCTCGCTAGCCAGCCAACAGCCTGTTCCCGACTGCTCATAGGCGCCACGCGACAGACGGACACAGGGAGACCCACGCGTGGTGCGGCCAGGAATGGAACGCGGGCGGCCTTGTGGCCGCCCGCCTCATATCGATTGAGAGGTGGAGCTACGGAACGCGCGTGGGTGTTGCCGTCGACGTCGCTGGAGGAGTGGCCGACGGCGCCTTCGACGTCGGGGTCGGCGTGGCGATGTTCACCGGCACGATGAGCACCTTGCCGATAAACAAGATATCGGTCACCAGGACCTTGCTGGCGGTGGCGATCGCCTCGGCCGTGCTGTTGAACTTGGCGGCGATCTTCTGCAGCGTGTCGCCGGTGACCACGACATACTCGATGCGTGCACCCGGCGCAAGGTTGGTCGGCAGGGCCGTCGGCGACGGCAGCGGAGCATCCACGGGCGGGATGATGATCTGGCTGCCAACACCGATGCTGTTCGGGTTGGCGGCGACCTCCGGGTTATAGGCCAGCAGCTGGTCGATGGAGATTCCGAATTGCTCGGCAATGGTGAACAGGGAGTCGCCGGCCTCGACGATGTAGGTCTTGGGGCCTTCGGGCGTCGGCGTCTCCGACGGCAGCGGCGTCAGCGTGATAGTCGGTGTCTCGGTAGGAGGAAGCGGCGTGAACGTCAGAGTGGGCGGTGGCGTCTTGGTCGAGAAGAAGGGCAGGCTTGGAGGCTGGTCGCCGGTCAGCCAGACCACGATCAGGAACGCGCCAACGACAAGCAGGACAACGGCCAGCCCGCCCAGCAGCAGCGGGAGCATGCGTCCCCGCCGCCGTCGGTAGGCGTCGATCACATCCGCCGCGCGGTGTTCCGTCTCGGACATGGTGGCACCTCCGCTCACCCTGCCGGGGTGGGCCCCGGCTCTCCGGCAGATTCAGTATACCCGAAAGACGAAGGCGTCCGCCGCTCAGGGGCGCGGCCAGTCCGCAATCAGGAAGCCAATCATCGCCTTGAGGTTTGGCGCCCAGCTGGTGTCGTCGTGACCACCCGGGTAGACGACGTACTCGTGCGCGATGCCAAGGCCCTCGAGCAGCAGGGCGAAATCCTGTGTGGCTTCCCGGGCCCAATCGCTGTCCCCGGCAAGTAGATAGATCTTCGGCGGCAGAGCTTCGCCGCGGCGCACGATGTAGATCGGGTCGTACTCCTTGCGCGGGGAGTTGAGCGAAAGCGCGGGGCTAATGGCTGCCACGCCGCCGAACACGTCCGGGTTGTTCAGCCCGATCTCCAGCGACCAGACGCCGCCGCGTGAGATCCCGGCGATCGCCCGCCGCTCGGGGCGCGGGTCGGTGTGGTAGGTCAGATCGATGTAGGACACCAGGCCTTCGACCAGCTCGGCCTCATAGGAATTCGGACCACCGTCGCTGGACCGGAAGAGCGGATCCGGGACGCGGGGCATCACGACCAGGAACGGCGGCCACTCGCCACTCAGCACGGCGCTGGCCACCAGGAGATCAAGCCCCAGCGCCCCCCACTCCGTCTCGTCGAAAGGGTATCCGTGCAGCAGGTAGAGCGTCGGGTACGCCTCGGAGGTCACATCGTGACACGCAGGTACGAAGACGCGCGCGGGTATCTCCGCGTCCAGAAGCAGGCTCGGGTAGCGGATCGTGTCCACGCGTCCTAGTTGTTTCCGGCAGTCAGCCATGGGCGTCGCTGCCGGGGCGTCGGTGGCGGACGGGCCGACCGTGACGGGGCGTGTGACCGGTATCAAGGGAGCCACGGGCAGCGTCGGACCGACACCACACCCGGCCAGGCCAAGGATTATCGCCGAGAGAAGCCCGGCGAGGAGTGCCCTGCCCGCCGAATTCAAGCCCAGCATACGTCTCATGCGGAGAACACGCTCGCAAGCGCCAGACGGCGGTCCGGTGGCGTGCGCCAATCATACAACACGCACGCCAGGCGACAGGCCGAATCCGGACCTGCAAAGGTTATAATCCGGCCGATGAAGTACCTGGTGTGGACCGCCGGCTGCCAGATGAACGTCGCCGATTCGCAGCGTGTCTCTGCGGCGCTCGAGCAGCTCGGCTATGACCCCGCAACGACCCCGGAACAGGCCGACGTGATCGTCTTGAACACATGCGTCGTCCGGCAGAGCGCCGAGGACAAGGCCTACGGCTGGCTGACCTCGCTGCGCCCGCTCAAGGACCGCCGGCCGGAGATCGTGGTCAATCTTATGGGCTGCCTGGTCGGCGTCAAAGGCGACCCGGCGCTGCAGCTCCGTTTTCCGCACGTGGACGTGTTCTCGGCGCCGTCCGACGTCCGCCCGCTCGTCGAACACCTGCGGCGTGTCGACGGCCGCGCGGCGCTGGAGCAGGACACCGCGCGGCGCAACGCGCTGCTCGACAGCGAGTGGTCGCTGCCGGAGGCCGAGCGCGGTCGGCAGATCACCGCTCATGTGCCGATCGTCCTGGGCTGCTCGCACGCCTGCACGTTCTGCGTCATCCCCTATCGCCGCGGCGTCGAGCGCAGCCGCCCGGCGGAAGCCATCGAAGCCGACGTGCGGGGTCTGGCGGCGCAGGGCGTGCGCGAGGTCACCCTGCTCGGACAGATCGTCGACCGCTACGGGAAGGACCTGCCTGGCGGCCCGACGCTCGCCGGCCTGCTTCGGCGGGTGCACGCCATCGACCGCATCGAGCGCATCCGCTTCCTCACCTCGCACCCCAACTGGATGACGGACGAGCTGCTCGACGCGCTGGTGGAACTTCCCAAGGCGTGCGAGCACTTCGAGGTTCCGGTCCAGGCCGGCGACGACGGTGTGCTGCAGCGCATGAAGCGCGGCTACACCGCCGAGGACTACCGCCACCTGGTCGAGCGGATCCGGACGCGCTTCCCGGGGGCGTCTATCGCCACCGACATCATCGTCGGGTTCCCCGGCGAGACCGAGGTGCAGTTCCAGCGGACCGTCGATCTGCTCGCCGACCTGCGCCTGGATGTCGCCCACCTGGCGCGCTTCTCGCCCCGCCCCGGGACGGTGGCCGCACGCACGATGAACGATGACGTCCCCGAGGACGAGAAGCTTCGCCGCTTTCGTGTCCTGGAGGACCTGCAGGCCGGGATCGCGGCGGAGGTCAACCAACGATGGTTGGGGCAGACGGTGGAGGTATTGGTCGAAGAGCAGCGGCGCGGCCGCTGGAAGGGGCGCACGCGCACGAACAAGCTGGTGTTCTTCGAAGCGCCGGGCGACTTGCGCGGCCAGTGCCTCCCTGTGCACATCGAGTGGACCGGCCCGTGGAGCCTGATCGGGGCACAGGCCGGGGTGCATGAGTCTGTCTCTGTCGGGCTCCCTGCATCAGCCTAGCCTCCAGCCGGGGGAACTTCCCGATCATCGTCGGCGTCTAGACATCAGAACACGCTGGGCGGTCCGCAGAGCGGCTTGACGCTTTGCGCGCCTGGCTGTAGCATGCCGGATGCCGGAAGCGGATGGCCGGATCCCGGCCTGCCGGCGGAGAAGGAGACAGACGATGCAAAACCCGACACCCAGCCCAAACCGCGGCCCCGTGATCTTCCTAGCCATCGTTGGCGGTGGTGCGGTTCTCCTGTTGCTCGTGGCCGGAGCGTTCCTGCTGCTGCGGACGCCGCCCGGCCCGAGCGTGGAGGACTTGCAGGCAACCGGCGCGGCGCAGACCGTCGCCGCCCAGCTGACGCAGGTCGCCATCCAGCAGACGATCGCACCCCCGCCGCTGACCAACACGTCCGCCCCGCCATCGGACACGCCACTGCCTCCGGCGACCGCCACGCTCGCGCCCCCGAGCGTGACCCCGACGCCGGCCTGCAATGACCTGGCGGCGTTCGTGTCCGACGTGAGCATCCCAGACAATACCTACATGTCGCCCAGCCAGGCATACACGAAGACCTGGCGGCTGAAGAACGCCGGCACGTGCACCTGGACCACCGGCTACGCGCTGGTGTTCGACTCCGGCAACATCATGAGCGGGCCGACGTCACAGAACCTGGCCGGCAACGTCGCGCCGGGAGCCACCGTGGACCTGTCGGTGAACCTGATCGCGCCGGGGAGCAACGGCACGCACCGAGGCAACTGGAAGCTGCGCAACGACAAGGGCACGATCTTCGGTCTTGGCGGGGGTGGCCCGTTCTACGTCCAAATCATCGTCGGCCCGACGCCGACTTCAGGGCCGACGGTGTACAAGACGGCGCAGTTCTACGTCCGGCAGACGTACTTCGGTGACCTCGATAGCGGCACCGAGACGAGCACAGGGGCGGACTTCCAGTTCCATGCCGTCACGGCCGTCGAGAGGTACTTCGATCCGGTAAACGGCGCCCTGATGCTCAAGATGGGCGGGGTGCCGGATTACGCTGCCTGCAAGGCCGCCGCCCTGAGCGCCAGCGAGATCAACCTAGACACCTTCCCGGCCGGCAGCTGGATGTGCTACAAGACCAACGACGGCCGCTATGGCCGCTTCACGGTTGACAGCTACGGCAATGTCGGGGGGAGCAACACGATGAACCTCGATATCCGCACTTGGAATAATCCGTAGCCCTGGGACGCGCTCTCGCCGGAAGCAACAACTCCCCGGCCCGCCGCTCAACCGACCGCGGGCCGGGGAGATTGCATCCGGAGACCAGCCTGACCGCCTCGCGCTGCATGAGTATCCGTCCCCACCCGCTCCGTCTCGCGCCGCTCGCCGTCCTGGTCGCTGGGATGGCCGTTGGCTTGCCGTCCTGCAACTACCCGGCCCGGCCGGGCAACCTGCAATCCACACAGCCCGGGAGCCCAACCTCGACGCCGGTCGGTACGCTCCCGACGCCAGCCGCCTCGGACTGCATCGAAGACCTAACGGTGCTCGCCGAATCGGGATACCTGGACGCCACGCCGGCCGGTGCAGGGCAGACGGTGGAGCGGGTGTGGCATGTGCGTAACACGGGGACGTGCACCTGGACGCCTGACTACGTGCTTGTGCCGGTCGAAGGCGTCTCGTTCCGCCTCTCGCCGCTACCGCTTGCAGAGACCGTGGCGCCGAATGAGGAGACCGATCTGCGCCTGGCGGTCATAACGCCACCGAGCCCCGGCTTCTACTCCGGCGGCTGGGCGCTGCGCAGCCCGGAGGGCGCACTGCTCGGTGCCGCCAGCCGCCCGCTGCGCGTGCGTGTGAATGTCAGCCCGGCGCCCGCAGACCCGACGACCGAGGTCTACAACTTCGTCGAGCACATGTGCGAGGCGCGCTGGGTCGCCGGCTCGCCGACGCGATCCGGAAGGCTCCTGCCCTGCCCGGGCTACGATCGCGACCAGGGCGGCTACGTCGTGCGCCTCGAGGCGCCCCGTTTCTCAAACGGCGCCCTGGAAGATGAGCCGGCCTTGATCCTCCACCCTCCCAGCGAGGCGGGAGGCGTGATCAGCGGAACGTACCCGCCCTACACCGTGCAGCCCGGCGACCAGTTCCGGGTCTACCTTGGCTGCAGTGCCGGGTCGGATGGTTGTCAGGTTCGCTACCAGCTGAACGTGCGCGAAGACGAGGTACTCTCCCCGATCGCCGAGTGGCTGGTCACTGGGGCCGACGCACCGCGCGGTCTGGTCGTCGACTTGTCGTTCCTCGCCGGGCGGACGGTGGCGTTCGTTCTGGGAGTCGACGCCGACGGGCCCGGCGCGTCCGACGCGGCGCTGTGGCTCCAGCCGCGCATCGTCCATTGAGCAGCTCTCGCCGCCTGGGATCGGGAAGGGATCGCAATGTGTGAGCCCGCATTGCCAACGGCGTTCCTCCGCCGGGGACAGGCATGATGTCGGCCTTCGTGGAGGGGCTGGCGGCGGGGTACGGGATCGCCATCCCGGTTGGCGCCGTAGCGATCCTGATCGTCAATACTGCGCTGGGGTGCGGCTTCCGCATTGGGTTCATGGCCGGCGCCGGCGCGGCGACGGCGGATGTGCTCTACGCGCTGCTTGCCGCGCTGGCCGGCGCCAGCCTCTCGCGACTGCTCGCCCCGCTGGCTCTCCCGATGCGGCTCGTCGGCGGCGCGGCGCTGATGGGGCTGGCCGTGTGGGGCATGTGGAAAGGCAACCGCCCGGTGGCCGGCCAACAGCCGTCGGCGGAGGCCGGCCGGGCATTCCCCACCTACGTGCAATTCGTCGGCATCACCCTGGTCAATCCGCTGACGATCGTCTACTTCACCGCCTACATCCTCGGACGTCAGGCCCCGGCAGGCGGCGCATCTCTGGCCGAAAGCGCGCTGTTCGTTTTCGGCGCCGGGCTTGCGTCACTCTCCTGGCAATCGCTCCTTGCCGGCATGGGCGGTTTCGCCCGCCGAAGGCTCACGCCGCGCGTGCGGGTAGCGGCCGTCGTGCTGGGCAACCTCCTCGTCCTGGGGCTGGGGCTGCGCATCATCGTGCAGGCGCTGATCCAGGCTGGCGCCTGACACCGCAGGTTGCGGACAACACCCAAGGACGACGAATGGCAGGCGCGCGGCCCGCACGATCTCACTTCGAATGCCGGCGCCCCTGGTAACGATCGATCGGGTCCTGCACGATGCGCAGGAGCGCGTGCTTCTGGGGCGGCGCTTGAATGCCGCGGCACTGGGCTGGTGGATTGTTCCCGGCGGGCGCGTCCGGAAAGTTGAGGGCTCGCCGACGCGGTCAAGCGTATCCTCAGGCACGAGATCGAATGGACGTCGCCAGCGACCGCAAGCGTCCAGGCCGTACTAGCGCACGTCTATGCCGACGCCTTCATGGGCACGCATGCGTGCTCGACCCAGTTGTCGTTCTGACGCACAACCTGAACCTCGGCTCGCAGTTGTCTAAACTCCCTCGCCTCCAGCATTCCGATTCCCGCTGGTCGACGATCCCCGAATTGCTGTCCGCGTCGGACGTACACCTCAACACGCAGGCGTACTTCCTCCGGTAGCGGTCGGTCAGGACGCCGCACGTTGGGTGCAGCCACCTGGCGCAGCCTCCGGATCCGGCGCGGGCACCGGCCCCGCTTCCAGCCCGATCGCCCGGCTGTGCGCGGCAGGCGGCGCTCTCGTGCGCGCCCCGCGCCTCGAAGTGTGCTAGAGTTGGCGCCGTGCCCATCCCGGTTCTTGTCGTCGACGGGGATCCCGAGCTGGCGTCGCTCATCCGGAGGACGCTGGAGAAGGACCACGCCTGTCACGTCGCGGTGGCCGCCTCCTCGAGCGAGGCGCTCGCCGCAGCGCGAGCGGCGGAGTATCAACTGGTCATCGTCGACTTGGACCTGCCGGATCTGCGGCAGGCCGATCTCGTGCGCAGGCTGCGCAGCCTGCAGCCCGGTATGCTCCTGCTGGCGCTCGCCAGCGACCCGTCGGGGCCCGCCGTCGATCCGCTGGGCGTGCACGCCACCGTCCCAAAGCCCTTTTACCTGCCTGACCTTATGACGCAGGTGCAGCGATTGTTGAGCACCATTCAGCTTTCCCCGGCCGAGGCGGCCACGGCCCGCGCCGACGCCATCCCCAACCGACTGGGTGACGCCGCCGAGGCGGCACGCCTGGTGGCGCGCGGGGCGCGCGATTCGGGCGCCTACCTGGTGCTGCTGACGCGCGACGGCCGGCGCTGGGTCCACGCCGGCCCCATGCCACCGGCGCACGTCGAGCAGGTGGTGGCCAAGATCCAGCACTACGGCATTCGAACCGAGGTCCCCGGTGCGGTGGCGCGCTACCTGCGCCTCCCCGGCGCCAATGATGCCTTCCTGCTCTACTGCCTGCCTCTGGCCGAGGCGTATCTGCTGGCAATCCTGTATCCGTCCAGGGTTCCCTTTAGTTCGGTCCGGCGGCAGGCCGAGCGGCTGGCCGACCTCCTGTCGCAGCCCCCGGCGGCCACCGCTCCGGCGCAACCGGCCACCCGGACCATGGCCCTGACCGCCGCGGTCGAGGAGATCGTTCGGCTCCCGCGCGATTGGATGCCGCAGGCGCCGGCGCGCCGCAGACTTCCGTTCCTCGAGGCGCGGCCGGAGGCATCCGAAGCCAGGATAGGCGAAGCCGAGCCCGATCCGGCCCCTCCTCTTTCTCCTGCGTCGAATTCGACCGCCCTGCCGGGCGATTGGCTGCCGAGGGGCGGGCTGCCGCCGGTCGTACACTCGATGCTCGAGGTCGCCATCGCCCAACCTGCGGTTGCCCCCGGTCCTCGCCCGGCCATGTCGCTCATGACCCCGCAGCCGCGCATCTCGCTGGTGTATGTCCCCCGGGACCCTGCGCTGGCCTTGCAGGGTGCACTGGCCGCCACGCTGGTCGGCTGGACGAAAGATATCTGCCGGGCGCTCGACTTCCACCCGGTCGACATCCACGTCCGCCCGGATGCGCTGTGCCTCACGGCCGAGCTGCCCGCAACGACCTCGCCCCCCACCGCCGCCCATCGCGTGCGCCAGGAGCTCAGTCGACGCATCGCCGAAACGTACCCGAGCCAGGCGGCGGCCGCCGCCTCCGGCCGGTTCTGGACCTCGCGCTACCTGCTGATGTCCGGCGAGCCGCCTTCCTCCCAGCGCATCACCGAGTTCGTGCGTGAGACGCGCGGCTCCAGCCGGACCCTGCCCGCCTCCGCGTAGGGCTCCCCGGGAAACCCGAAGCCGGAGTGCTAGAATCGCCCCCTGACCCCGCCCGGCTGGAGGAGAGCCCGATGACGGACGCCCCGCGCCTGTTCCTGATCGATGGCCACGCGCTGGCCTACCGGGCCTACTTTGCCTTGACGCGCGCCGGCGACGGGAGCCGCTGGATCACCAAGGCGGGCGAGCCGACCGCCGGGACGTACGGCTTCGTCTCCGTATTGCTGCGGCTGCTCGAGCAGCAAACCCCGGAGTACCTGGCCGTCTCGTTCGATACCGGGCGCACGTTCCGCGACGATCTGTACCCCGAGTACAAGGCCACACGCGACAAGATGCCCGATGACCTGCGCCTGCAGCTCGACCGCATACGCCAGGTGGTGCTGGCCTTCGGCATCCCCATCCTAGAGGCCGAAGGGTTTGAAGCCGATGACGTCCTGGGTACCATTGCGCGGCGGGCCGCCGAGCAGGGGGTGCGCGTCGTCATCCTGACCGGCGACCGCGACCTGCTGCAGCTGGTCGACGAGTCGGTTCACGTCGAACTGGCCGGCCAGAAGCTGTCCGAGGCGATCGACTACGGGCCGCAGGCCGTGCAGGACAAGTTCGGCGTCTCTCCCGCTCAGCTCGTCGACTACAAAGCGCTGGTCGGTGACACGAGCGACAACATCCCCGGCGTCAAAGGCATCGGCGAGAAGACCGCCGTCAACCTGATTGAGCAATACGGGTCGCTGGAGGCGATTTACCAGCACCTGGATGAGATCCCGGAACGGTTTCGGACGAAGTTGGAGGTCGGGCGCCACGACGCCTATCTCAGCCGCAGGCTGGCCACCATCGAAGTCGAGGTGCCGATCGAATTCGATCTCGAGGCGTGCCGGGCACGCGACTACGACCGCGCCCGCGTCCTCGAGCTGTTCCGCGAGCTCGAGTTCCGCTCCCTGCTGACGCGTATGGCGCCAGACGCCGAAGGGCCAGCGCACCAGATGACGCTGTTCGCCGCCTCGGCCGCCCCACCGCAGCCGACCGGCGCCTTCCACATCGTGGCCGACACAGGCGCGCTTGAGGCGCTCGCCGCGCGCCTGCGCCAGGCCGCCGAGATCGCCGTCGACGTCGAGACCACGGGCACCGACGCCACGCGCGCTGAGTTGGTCGGCATCTCGCTCGCCGTCCAGCCGGGCGAGGGGTACTACCTGCCGGTCGGCCACCTGCCGCACCTCGCCGGAGGGCCTCAACTTCCGCTGGAGACCGTCCTGCACGCGTTGCGCGGCCCGCTCACCGACACGGCTACGCCGAAGGTGGGCCACAACCTCAAGTACGACCTGATGGTCCTGGCGCGCTACGGCCTGGCGTTCACCCCGCTCGGATTCGACACGCTGCTGGCCGAGTGGTTGTGCGACCCGTCGTCGCATAACCTGGGGTTGAAAGACATCGCCTTTGTGCGCCTCGGGCTGGAGATGACACACATCACGCAGCTGATCGGCAGCGGCCGAGGGCAGCGTTCGATGGCCGAGGTGCCGATTGCCGACGTGGCGCCCTACGCCGCCGCCGATGCCGAGGTGTGCCTGCGGCTCAAGCCGCTGCTCGAGTCCGAACTGGAGCACAAGCAGCACGGCTCGTTGTTCCGGGATCTCGAGATGCCGCTCGTTCCGGTCCTGGCGGACATGGAAGCCGCAGGCGTGGGGCTCGACCTGCCCTTCCTGGCGGAGCTCTCGCTCAGCCTCGGCGGCCGGGTGCAGGAGTTGGAGGTGGACATCACCCGCCAGGTAGGCCACGCCTTCAACCTGAACTCGACGCAACAGCTGGCGGCCGTGCTTTTCCAGGAGCTTGGGCTGGCGCCGCCCGACCGGACGCGCAAGACGAGCAGCGGCCACTTCTCCACGGCGGCGGCTGTCCTCGAGGAGCTCCGGCACGTCCACCCGGTCGTCGACCTGATCCTCGAGCACCGTGAGCTGTCGAAGCTCCGGTCGACGTACACCGACGCTCTGCCGGCACAGGTCAACCCGCGGACCGGGCGCGTGCATACCTCGTTCTCTCAGACCGGTGCGGTCACCGGGCGGCTGGCATCGTCGGACCCCAATCTGCAGAATATCCCCATCCGCACGGAACTCGGACGGCAGATCCGGCGCGCTTTTGTCGCCGCACCCGGCTACCGCCTGCTGAGTGTTGACTACTCACAGATTGAGTTGCGCATCGTCGCCCATGTCTCGGAAGACCAGGCGATGATGCGGGCCTTCCACGAGGATCAGGACATCCATGGCGCCACGGCTGCAGCAGTGTTCGGCGTAGCCCAATCCGTCGTAACGCCCGAGATGCGGCGGCACGCCAAGGCGGTCAACTTCGGCCTTCTGTACGGGATGAGCGCCTTCGGGCTCTCGCGCTCGACCGACCTGACACTGGCCGAGGCGGAGAACTTCGTGCGGGTGTACTTCGAGCGCTTCCCGGCGGTGCGCCACTACCTGGACGAGACGCGGCGCCTGGCTGCTGAACGGGGATACGTGGAGACGCTTCTTGGCCGGCGGCGCTACTTCCCGCAATTGATGCAGGGCGCCCGCGCCGTCCCGGATGCCGCCCGCAATCGTGCCGAGCGTGAGGCGATCAACGCCCCGATCCAGGGCACTGCGGCCGACATCATCAAGATGGCCATGATCCGGCTGCCTCCGGCGCTCTCGGCCGCCGGGCTGGGGGCCCGGATGCTGCTCCAGGTGCACGACGAGCTGGTGTTCGATGTCCCCGAGGCTCAGATCGGCCCGACGGTGGCGCTGGTGCAGCAGGTGATGCAGTCACCCATGACGCTGCGCGTGCCGCTCAAGACCGATGCCAAAGTCGGAGTCAACTGGGCCGAGATGCGTACCGTCGGCACCTGACCCTCGCCCCGGGCGACCGGCTGTCGAATCATGCTATACTCGCCTCACTCTCCCGCGCTGAGCCGCGAGTCATGACCGGACGCCAGGATCTGTTTGATGAATCGATGCGCCTCGGCCATTCTGCGGCCTGGGATCTGCAATGGGCGCGGGCCATCGAGTTCTATCGCAAGGCCCTGGCCGAGTTCCCCGACCATGCCACCGCTCTGACCAGCCTGGCCCTGGCGCTGCTCGAAACCGGCGAGCTGAAAGAGTCGTTCGCCACCTATCGCCACGCCGCCCGGATGTCACCCGGAGATCCGATCCCGATCGAGAAGATGGCCGACCTGCAAGAGCGGTTCGGCCAGTTGAAGGAAGCCATCGAGCTGCGGGACAAGGCTTCCGACCTGTACATCCGCCAGCGCGACGTTGACAAAGCCCTCGACAATTGGAACCACATCGCCCGCATCCAGCCGGAGAACCTGGCCACTCGCTCGCGCCTGGCGCTGACCTATGAGCGGCTGGGCCGCCCCAAGGAGGCGGTGGCAGAGTACCTCGCCGTCGCCTCGGTGCTGCAGAAGCTTGGGCGGACAGAGCGCGCCATCGAGTCGGCCCAGCGGGCGCTGACGCTGATCCCCGGCGAACCCGATGCTGCCAGTGCCTTGCGCATCCTGCGCGAGGGCAAGCCTCTGCCACGGCCGGTCCAGCCTCGCGGCGCCACCGCCCCGCTGCGCATGGCGCAGGTCAAGGAATTCATCAAGGCCGAGGAGGCGGCGCCCGGCAGCACGCCCGGCGAAGAGCCGGCCGATGCCGCTGACCCCGAGGTGGCCGCCCAGCGGCAGGCACTGACCATCCTGGCCGGCATGCTGTTTGATGAGCCCAACGACCCGACGGGCAAGCTGAGCACGCCGGGTATGAGTGTGCTGACCAAGGGCGAGAAGGGACCGGACGGCCAGCCCACCGGCCGCCCTCAGGCCTACCGCTACCTCGGCCAGGCCATCGATCAGCAGACCCGCGGTCACGCCATGCAAGCCGCCAAGGACCTAGCCCGGGCAATCGACTCCGGGCTGGACCACCCGGCGGCGCATTACAACCTGGGGCTGCTGTACCGCGAACTGGGCGATCAAGAGGGGGCGCGCAAGCATCTGATGGCCGCCCTCGGCCATCCGGAGCTGGCGCTGGGAGCCAACCTGGCATTGGGACGCATGGCCCGCATGAAGGGCGACCTGCCGGAGGCGTCGCGTTTTCTGCTCCAGGCACTGCGCAAGGCCGACAGCATGTCGGTCGACGAGAGCCAATCGTCGCAGCTCAACCAACTGTACGACACCATCCAGGCGTCGCAGAACGTCGGCGACACCGCCGCCCTGTCGGCGATCGTAGAGAACACACTGAACTTCCTCAGCGGGCCCGAGTGGTTGAAGCGTCTGCGCCAGGCGCGCCAGCAGCTCACCGGACAGCGGCACGGCACATCGGTCGTGCCCATCGCCGAGATGTTGGCCGTCGGCGGGACCGACCGCGTCATCCAGGCGATGACGCGCATCGACGAGCTCGCGGCGCAGGGCTTCCTGGCCTCCGCCATGGAAGAGGCGATGCTTGCCCTGCAGTCGGCCCCCACCTACCTGGCGCTGCACCAGCGTATGGCCGAAATCATGCTCAAGGGCGGCAAGGTCCAGGCGGCGATGGACAAGCTGCGCGTCATCGCCGAGACCTACATCATTCGCGGTGATGGCGCCCAGGCGGTCGAGATCTACACCACCATTCTGACCCACTCGCCGGTCGACATCCCCATCCGCCTGCGGCTGATCGACCTGCTCAGCCAGCAGGATCGCCTCGACCAAGCGGTGCACGAATACATGGAGCTGAGCGAGCTCTACAAGCAGATGGCCGAGATCGACGAGGCGCGCAAGACTCTGGCCGAAGCGCTGCGCCTGGCGCAGCGATCGACCGTCGATCGCCGCCGCTCGGTCGAGATCCTGCACCTGATGGGCGACATCGACCTCTCGCGGCTGGACTGGCGGCGGTCGCTGCGTGTGTACGAGCAGCTGCGCACCATTGACCCGAGCGACGACAAGGCGCGCCGGAACGTCATCGACCTGAACCTGCGCCTGGGCCAGGAAGAGCAGGCGGCCAAGGAGCTGGACTCGTACCTGGAGCTGCTGGTGCAGGCCGGCCGCAGCCAGGATGCGCTAGACCTGCTGGAGGAGATGGCCCGCGAGCATCCCGGCAAGCAGGCGCTGCACACACGGCTGGCCGACGCCTACCGGGCGGCCGGGCGCAAGATGGACGCCATCGCCCAGTACGACGCCCTGGGTGAGATCCAGCTCGACGCCGGCCAGGCCGAGGCAGCTGCTCGCACCATCCAGACCATCCTGTCCATGGATCCTCCCGACATCGAGGGCTACCGCGAGCTGTTGCGCAATCTGGAATCTGGCCAGTGACGGGCCGGTTCCGCCGGATCACGCTGTGTCCGACCTGATCCAAGAACTGGTCTTCTCGTTCCAGCGCCTCGACTGGCTGAGCCTGGTCGACCTGCTGCTGGTTACAGCGATCTTCTTCCTCCTCATGCGGCTGCTGCGCGGCACGCAGGCCGTCGTCCTGCTGCGCGGCATGGTACTGCTGGTGCTGGCCGTGGCGCTGCTCACCAGCCTGCTGCCCCTGCCGGCCTTCTCCTACCTGTTCCGCACCACGCTTCCGGCGCTGTTGATCGCCGTGCCGGTGATCTTCGCACCCGAGATCCGACGCGCCCTCGAACGTCTGGGACGCGCCGGGGATGTCTTCGTCTCCAGCTCCGAGCCGGCGCAGGTCGACCGCATCGTCGGCGCGCTGTGCACCGCCACGCAGCGACTGGCCGACGCCCGGCGCGGCGCGCTGATCGTCATCGAGCGCGACGTCAAGTTGGATGAGTACCAGGAGACTGGCGTGCAGCTCGATGCGCGCCTGACACCCGAGCTTCTCTTGCAGATCTTCTACATCAACACCCCGTTGCACGACGGCGCCGCCCTGCTCCGCGGCGACCGCCTCGCCGCCGCCGCCTGCGTCATGCCGCTCTCGGCCAGCGGCACGCTTTCGCGCTCGCCCGAACGCCAGATGGGGCTGCGCCACCGTGCCGCCCTGGGCATCAGCGAGGTCAGCGACGCGGTGGTGATCGTTGTCTCGGAGGAGACCGGCAGTATCTCGGTCGCCCACAACGGGCGCATGATCCGCCGGCTCGACCAGAGCCGCCTGCGCAACATCCTAATGGCGTTCTACCGGCCCCGCGCCCCACGCTGGATCCCGGTGTGGTTTGAACGCCTGAGCGCCCGCGCCCGCCCTGCGCGGCGCGGCCGCTGAGAGGCACGGCATGCTGCGCTGGTTGTGGGACAACCTGAGCGCTCTCCTGCTGGCCCTGGTGCTGGCGTTCGTCGTGTGGCTGGCGGCGGTCAACGCCTCCGATCCGGTGGACGTGCGCGCCTTCCCCTCGTCGCTGCCGATCGACTACGTCGGGGTGGAGGATGGGCTGGTCGTCGTCGGCCCGGCGCCGGTCAACGCCCGCGTTACCCTGCGTGCCCCGCGTTCGGTCTGGGATCTGCTCACGGCGCGCGACCTGCACGTCGAGGCCCGCATGGACGGCCTGGCCGAAGGCACGCACGACATCAGCCTCGTCGGGCTTGTCGGCCGCCAACCGGCCCGCGTGACACAGATCGAACCAGCGCGGCTGGAGATCACGCTCGAGAAGTCAGCCAGCCAACGGCTGGCGATCCGCGCTGTGGCCGCCGGCGAGCCGGCGCTGGGCTACCGCATGGACAACCCGATTGCCGTTCCCGACACGGTTGACGTGACCGGGCCGGCGTCGCTCGTCGACCAGGTGGCCGAGGTGCTCGCCCAGGTCGACGTCACCGGGCGGCGCGAGGACATCGACATCGACGTCAAGCTCACGGCCGTGGAAGCCTCCGGGCGGGCCCTCGTGGGCCTGACCCTCGAGCCGGCCTCCGCCCGCGTCGTCACCACCGTGCATCAGCTCGTCGGCTACCGGCTGGTGGCCGTCATCCCGATCATCCAGGGGCAGGTCGAGCCCGGGTATCAGGTCACCAGCATCAACGTCTCGCCGACGCTGGTGACGGTCTTTTCGCCCGACCCCAAGGCGGTCGAGGCCTTGCCCGGCTTCGTCGAGACCGAGTCGATCAACCTGACCGGCGCACGGAATGATATCGAGCAAACCGTCGGCGTACAGCTCCCCGAAGGCACCTTCCTGGCCGGAAGCCAGGCGGTGATCGTC
>Ga0315274_10002316_pt1 | contig 28855 bp, 25 predicted proteins | sample YL17G02_20_MG_FD_203700 | JGI IMG/M metagenome (GOLD analysis project Ga0315274, IMG submission 203700) | Sediment microbial communities from Yellowstone Lake, YNP, Wyoming, USA - YL17G02_20 | ecosystem: Environmental > Aquatic > Freshwater > Lake > Sediment | place: USA: Wyoming | collected...
GAGGCCGGGACGCCCTAGAGGTCCGGCCGGAAACCTCTCCCGCCGGGTCCCGGTGGGACAAAGTGTGCGTTTCTGGCCCTCACTGGGCCATCCGGTCCCGCGGAACTGCCTTGTCCGAAGCGCTTTGACAGGTGCCATCCCAAGGCTTTGGTCCGGAAGGGACTTTCCGGCCGGACCTCTAGCGCCCTGCCCCCTGGGGCACGACCTTTGACAAGGTTGGGCCTAGCTGGTAGACTCGGATACTGTCAGCCAGTCGTCCGGCCCGCGAGGCCGGACTTTTTTCGGGGCGACGGCAGCCCAGCGTGGGCAAGAGGCGCCCCCAAGGATGATCTCGTGGCCAGTATTCGCATCAACGCTGAACCCCGTACGACTATCGGCAAGGGCATGTACGCGCTGCGCCAATCGGGCAAAGTGCCGGCCGTCATTTATGGGCCGGCCGTCGCGCCGACGCCCATCCAGATTGACGCTCGCGAGACAGCCCGCGTGCTCTCGCGAGTTGCCGGCTCGCAGCTCATCGACGTGATTCTCGACGGCCAGGCACATTCGGTGCTGCTGCGCGAAGTGCAGCGCGACAGCATCCGCCGGGACATCTTGCACGTCGACTTCTACGAAGTCCCCACCGACCGCGTCATTCGCGTGCGCATCCCCCTCGAATTCGTCGGTGTTTCGCCTGCGGTGCGCGATTTGTCGGGCGTCATGGTCCACCTGATCGACCATCTCGAAGTGGAATGCTTGCCCCAAGACCTGATGAGCCACATCGAGGTCGACGTCAGCATCATCGCGAAGATCGGCGACTCCATCGCTGTACGCGATATCAAGCTGCCGGAAGCCATCCGCGTCTTGATGAGCATGGACGAGTCCGTGGCCACCGTACAGCAACAGGCGGCTGAGGAAGTCGTCGAACCGGTTGCCGTGGCGGCTGTTCCAGCCGAGCCGGAGGTCATTGAGCGCGGCAGGAAGGAAGAAGAAATGCCCGAAGAGGGCGAGGCCCCGAAGAAGTAATCCGGTGCAGTCACGGCTATGCGAGGGCGGAGCTTGCTCCGCCCTCTACGTTTCAGCCCTTCGCCGCATTCTTTAAGGTTTGCGTAGGGGAAAGTTGTTGAAGTTATCCACAGGCAGTGCTAGAATTGCATTCCCATAGGTGTGGGCGGGGCGTTGTGAAACGGGGCACATCTGGCGTGAAACACTAGTTCGGGGGATCCAAGAATATGCGCTGCCCCTACTGCGGCACTGAAGATACCAAAGTCGTCGACACAACTCACGATGTCCGCGGCGGTGTGCGCCGGCGGCGCGAGTGCCTCAAGTGCAAGCAGCGCTTCAGCACCTATGAGCGGGCTGTGCTCTCGTCGCCGCTCGTTGTGAAGCAGGATGGCACCCGCGAGGAGTTCGACCGCGAGAAACTCGCGCGCGGCGTGCGGATCGCGTGCGCCAAGCGCCCGGTAACGGCGGCGGATATCGACCGTCTGGTCGGCGAGGTCGAAGCCTCCGCCCAGAAACTGGGCAAGGCCGAAGTCTCCACCCGCGTCGTCGGCGACATGGTGATTGCCGGGTTGAAAGAACTTGACCACATCGCATACATCCGCTACGCCATCGTCTACCTGCGCCTCGACGACCTGCGCTCTATTCGCGACGAAATCAACCGTCTTCTGCGTGAAAGTTAGCCCGCACACCGCACCGCGGGGTGCGCGTGCTATTGGTATTCCACCAACAGTCGTGGTCGGAGGTCGGAGGATCGGATGTCCACTCGAGAGACGACGAGCACGCCCACCCGCAAGCTCAACGGCAAAGGCTGGTTGAAACCCGTCGCACTCTCACCCAACGCGCGCGTGGTTCTCGAGAAGCGTTACTTGCGCAAAGGCGCCCAAGGCACACCCGTCGAAACCGTGGAGGAGATGTTCTGGCGCGTAGCTTCAAGCATCGCCGCGGCCGAGCAATCCTGGGGCGAGGACCCGCTGCCCATCGCCGAATCCTTCTACGATCTGCTGACCTCCCTGCGCTTCTTCCCCAATTCGCCCACCTTCACCGGAGCAGGCACGCCCCTGGGCCAGTTGGCGGCGTGTTTCGTCCTTCCGATTAGCGACGATATGGGCCGCAACTCGGCCGGCATCTTCCAGACCCTGCGGGATGCGGCGCTCATTCAACAGACCGGCGGCGGCAACGGCTTCTCGTTTTCGCGGCTGCGACCCAAGGGCAGCCTGGTCAAATCCTCCTCCGGACGCGCCACGGGCCCGGTGGGCTTTCTGCGCGTTTACGACGAAGCCTTCGGTGTGATCGCCCAGGGCGGCACGCGGCGCGGCGCCAACATGGCCGTGCTGCGAGTCGACCATCCGGACGTCGAGGACTTCATCACCTGCAAGATCGATGAGAACGCCATCACCAATTTCAACATCTCGGTGGGCGTCTTGGATGCCTTCATGCAGGCGGTGCGCGCCGACGAGACGTGGGACCTGGTTTTCCCCGACGTCGATTCGCGCGAGTACCACGGCTTCGGCGGGACGCTTGACCAGGCACGCGCGTCGCAGGTCCCTCTCCGGACCTACAAGCAGATCCGCGCGCGCGACCTGTTTCAGAAGATCGTCCGCCAGGCTCATCACAACGGCGAGCCGGGAGTCCTTTTCCTGGATGCCGCCAACCGGTCAAACCCGGTGCCCCACCTTTACCCTCTGGAGGCAACCAACCCGTGCGGCGAGCAATGGCTCGGGCCGTACGAAAACTGCTGCCTCGGGTCGGTCAACCTGGCCCAGCACCTCGCGCCCGACCATGGCGTGGATTGGCACAAGCTGCGCGAGAGCGTGGCCCTCTCCACCCGCTTCCTCGACGACGTGGTAACGGCCAACGCTTACGTGCCCGCTGTGCCGCAACTCAAGCAGGCCGCCGACCAGGCACGCCGCATCGGCCTGGGCATCATGGGCCTGGCCGACCTGATGTACCACCTCGGCATCCGCTATGGGTCGGAGGAAGGACAGGAATTCGCCAGCCAGGTCATCGAATTCGTGCGTTATCACACGCTGGCCGCCAGCATCGAATTGGCGCGCGCACGCGGCGCCTTCCCGGCCATTCGCGGCAGCCTCTATGATGCGAACAACTTCTCATGGACCACGCCGCGCCCCATCGTGCCTCACATCCATGATTGGGGCCGCCCGGCATTGGACTGGGACTCGCTTGAGAAGGATCTGCGCCGCGACGGCGTGCGCAATGCAGCCCAATGTACCATCGCACCCACCGGCACCATAGCCACCGTGGCCGGCTGCGAAGGCTATGGCTGCGAACCTGTCTTCGCGTTGGCCTACGTCCGCCACGTCAACGACAACGGCCAGGACCTTCAATTGCCGTACGTCAGCCCGCTGTTTGAAAACGCCCTGGCTGAGGCGAACCTGGAGCCGACCATCCGCGCGGCGCTCGTCGAGCAGGTGATTGCGCGCGGCACTTGCCAGGATATCGAAGACCTACCCGAAGCCATCCGCCATGTGTTCGTCGTGTCCCAAGATATCTGCGCCGAAGAACACGTCCGCATGCAGGCGGCGATGCAAGCCTTTGTCGATAACAGCCTGTCCAAGACGATCAACTTCCCACCCACAGCTTCCGAAGAAGAGGTCGCCAAGGCGTATCTCCTGGCGTGGGAACTGGGCTGCAAGGGCATCACGGTGTACGTCACCGGTTCGCGCGAGAAGGTGGTGCTCGAAACACTCGAGACCGCCAAGGCCAAGGGCAAGAAGGTGACCCTGGCCGTGGCGCCCGCGACGGAACCGGTCGCCCCAGCCGAAAAGCCGATGCCGCTCTGGAAAGAGGCGAAACGCCCGCGGCCAACTCGCCTGGAGGGATGCACCTACCAAGTCAATACCCCCCTTGGCAAAGCCTTCGTGACGGTCAACCAAAACGGCGGCGGGCAGCCTTTCGAGGCCTTCATCAACACCTCCAAGGCCGGGTCCGAAACCGCCGCCGTGTCGGAGGCGCTGGGCCGATTGATTTCGTACGTGCTGCGCGTCGATTCGCCGATCATTCCGCGCGAACGCCTGGCCGAGATCGTCCGCCAACTGGCGGGCATCGGCGGCGGACGGCCGTTTGGGTTCGGACCCAACCGGGTGCTCTCGCTTCCGGATGGCGTGGCGCGCGCTCTGGCCGAGTACCTCGGCCAGACACCGCCGCCCGTGCTCGACTCCGCGGCCCGCGAGGCCAAGCTGCCGCTGACGCAGATACACATGCAAATTGGAGATCTGTGCCCGCAATGCGGCGAGGCGGCAGTGGTCAACGAGGAAGGCTGCCGCAAGTGCTACGCCTGTGGCCACAGCGAGTGCTAGCGCGATTGGCCGAAACCGCGGATAATACCCCCGCTGCGGCCCGCCAGCGGCCCTGGGAGCCTCGCAGCCGAGCCTGTTGAGGTTGCAACTCATGGCCAAACGCATCATCGTGGTCGCCGGCAATATCGGCGCCGGCAAGACCTCGCTCACCGAGCGTCTGGGCGCTCGCCTGGGCTACTTGACCGCCTATGAGTCGGTTACCGACAACCCCTACCTTGGCGACTTCTACGCGAACATGGCGGCCTGGTCGTTTCATCTGCAGGTCTTCTTTCTCGGCCACCGCGCGCGACAGTACTTGGAGCTGGCGGCCAACCCCAAGTCAGCCGTCCTCGATCGCAGTATCTACGAAGACGCCCACATTTTCGCCCGGGCGTTGCATCATCTGGGCAACCTCAGCGAGCGCGACTACCTCAACTACCGGCGTGTGTTCGACCTGGTGATGGCCCACCTGCCGCCGCCCGACTTGCTCATCTACCTTAAGGCACCGGTTGGGGTGCTCATGCAGCGAATCCAGCGCCGGGCGCGCGGCATGGAAAGCGGCATCACGGCCGACTACCTGAGCCTGCTCGACTCCTTCTACAACGAGTGGCTGCAGAGCTACGACATGTGCCCGGTCCTGACCATCCTGAGCCACGACTTGGACTTTGTTCACCGCGCCAAACACCTGGACCTAGTCTTGCAACGCATCCAGGACAAGCTGTCCGGAAAAGAGGAAGTCGTCATTCCGGCAGGCAGCTAGCGCCCCGCCCGCGTCGACCCGCAGGGCTGCCGCGCTGTCCGCATTCCGAACCCAGAGGGAGGCGTTCATGTCCCCACAGTCGTTTCGCCGATACACGCTGGTGGCCGGGCTCATGGTCATCTCGCTCGTGCTAACCTCGTGTTTAGGAGGCACAAAGACAACGACCTGCTCGCCGGAGTCGCTCAAGGCACCCTCGCTCATCGTGCCCATGGACTTCTCGGTGGTCAGTGAGCTCGCCCCGGCGCTCACCTGGTCCTACACCGGCACCTGCGCGCCCTCGAGCTACCGCGTCGAGATCGCCTCGGACAGTTCCTTTGCCGAGACCTCTCTCGGAGGCAGCTCCGCGGGCACAGCCACCTCCTTTACGCCCTCGACGCCGCTCGCGCCTGGGCACGAATACTGGTGGCGTGTGGCGGCTGTCAGCGGCAGCAACACCGGCCCGTACTCTTCGCCAATGCGCTTCTACACCGGGCCCCTGTGCGACGCCGCGGCACTCACCGCGCCTGGCCTCCATTCGCCGGGGGATGGCGCGCCGGTGACCGAGAATCGCCCCACCCTGCAGTGGTCGTATGCGGGTGGTGGGTGCCTGCCCCCCTCGTACCGCGTCGATCTCGCGACCGATGCCAGCTTCGCCGATACGAGCCTGAGCGGCGGCACGGGCAACCCCTCGATGCGCCGCACTCCGGGCCGCGACCTGGCCGACTGCACGACCTACTTCTGGCGCGTGGCCGGTACAGTGGATTCGAACGTCGGTCCGTACTCGGCAACACGCAGCTTCACCACCGACTTCACCGGCGCGTGCGCCTCTGCGGGCGGCACCGGATCGATCGCCGGTTTGGTGTGGCATGACTTGTGTGCTGTGCCCGAAGGCACCCCGGCTTCGCTGCCGGCTGGATGTATCGCACTGCTCGGCGGCGGTCTTGCAGCGAACGGCATCTTCGAACCCGGCGAACCCGCCATCGCGGGAGTCGCGGTCAAGCTTGGAGCCGGCGCCTGCCCGGCCAGCGGCCTGGCATCGACGGTGACGGGTGCCGACGGGGCCTTCTCCTTCGGCGGCTTGAGCGCGGGCCCGTACTGCGTGTCCGTCAACGCGCAGACCGACGGCAACGACGGCGTGCTCATCCCCGGATCGTGGACCGCGCCTGTGCGCAACAGCGGGCCCGACCCAGAAATCGTCGAACTGACTCTGTCCGACGGCGAGGCGGAAAGCGGTGTCAATCTTGGCTGGGACTTCCAGTTCCTCCCGGAGCCCGTCACCGCGGCCACACCCACGCCCACTCCCACCAGCGGGACCCCCGCCCCAACGCCTGAACCGACGAAGACTCCGTTGCCGGCCGGCTACTCCTTCGTGCCCGACATTTCCGACTCGCAAATCTGGTACAAGTCAGAGAATTGCGGGACGATGGTGGAGACCTTCCGCGTGGCGGTGACCCCCTCTCGCGATGTGGATAGCGTGGTCCTGTTCGTGCGCCTGCGCGACAAGGTGACCGGCAACGTCACACGCTGGAACAAGGGCATCGCCATGAGCCCGCTGACGGGCGGCTACTACTACATCAGCGTCTACAGCCACAACATTCCAACTTACACGGCCTTCTTCGAGGCGCTGGTCAATTACCAGTTTGTGGCCACCGACCGTGCCGGCAATGTGATCGCGCGCAGTCCGGTTTACTTCAACATCAACATGAAGATGTGCACCCATTAGCTGGGCGGGTCTTCCGCGTCACGAACAATGCGGGTCATCATCTGGATGACCCGCATTGATTCCCAGGTGCCACGCGCCGAACGATCATGCGGAGGGCCTCGCACGCCTTACGCTCGCCCGCACACGCGCGGCATGGGCATGAATGCCGAGTGGGTGTGTCGCCCAAGTTGACTCGCCGCGACCCGCCAAAACGTGCGGCACATCAGAAGCCCTTCCAGCAGATGGAGGGGCTTCTATTCAACGCTGCTTGCCTCGCCATGCGAAACGACAAGGGGCCTAGGCCCCTTGTCCTTCACCCTCTTCGCCTACCCCTCAGAGCAACAGGCCAGCGGGGTTCTCGATGTACTGAGCCAGCGCCTGAAGAAACCGAGCCGCCTCGGCCCCATCCGTCACGCGATGGTCGGCGGAGAGGGTCGCCTTCATACGCCATCCGGACTTGACCACGCCACCCTCCGCGACCGCAGCTTCCCGCACCGATCCGACGGCCAGGATGGCCGCCTCGGGCGGATTGATGATAGCGATGAAATCCTCGACCTCGAACATGCCCAAGTTACTGACCGTGAAAGTCGACCCTTCCACGTCAGCCGACCGCACCTTCCCCTCGCGGGCGCGGGCAACCATTTCCCCCGTCTCGCGAGCCAGAAGGCGCAGCGCTTTGCGATCCGCCTCGCGGGTCACGACGGTGAGCAACCCGCCTTCCACGGCAACGGCAACGCCCACATTCACTTCGGCGTGCTGGACCACCGCCTCGCCCGCCAGTGAGGCATTCAGATTCGGGAATTGGCGCAGGCACAATGCGACGGCCTTGACCAGGAAATCGTTGACCGAAAGCTTCTCGGCCTCGGCCAGGTAGGCATTGGCTTGGGCGCGGACGGCCATGAGCGCCTCCATCCGGTACTCATGGGTCACGTAGAAGTGAGGCACTTGTTGTTTGGCCTCGGTCATTCGCCGACCGATGGCTTGGCGCAGGCGCGTGCGCGGGACCCGCACCTCTTCCCCGGCAGGCCCAGGCGTGAACGGCAGCGGCGGGAGCCAGGCGCTTGGGCCAGCGCCCGCAGCCGGTCGCGCCACCGGCGCGCGGCGCGCCGCCTCGACGTCCTTGCGAGTGATGCGCCCTCCGGCGCCGGTTCCGCGCACCTTCGCCAGATCGAGCCCGGCCTCTCCCGCCAGGCGGCGCGCGAGCGGCGAGGCGGACGAGCGCCCGCCAAAGGCGGGTCCGGCGACAACGGCGGCGGGGGTTTGGGGCGCCGGGGCGGCGGCGCTCGCTGCCCTCACGACCGGGGCCCCGCCCGAACTCGAGGCGGCAATCCTCGCCAGGTCGATCACCTCGTCGGCCGTGCCGATGACCGCGATCGGCGAGCCGATCGGCACGCTCGTCCCGGCCTGGACGAGTTGCTGCCGCACAACACCACTGAACACGGACTCGACCTCTACGGTCGCTTTGTCGGTTTCAATCTCGGCCAGAACTTCACCCTTGGCCACGTTCTCGCCCACCTGTCGCACCCAGCGCACGAGTGTGCCTTCCGCCATGTCGAAGCCGAGCTTGGGCATGATGACGATGTCGGCCATCAGAGCACCTCTCGCACCGCCTGGATGATGTCCTGCTCTTGAGGCAATGCCATCTGTTCCAGGCTGCGGTTGTACGGTAGCGGTACTTCCTTTTGCGCCACGCGCCGGATCGGAGCATCGACGTAGTCGAAGGCTTCTTCATAGATGCGCGCAGCTATTTCGGCGCCCACGCCGTACGATCGCCAACCTTCTTCCACAATCACGGCGCGGTTTGTTTTGCGGAACGAGTCCAGGACTGGCCCCATGTCGAGCGGGCGCAGCGTGCGCAAATCGACGATCTCGACTTCGACGCCATCTTTGGCCAACTCCGCCGCTGCGCGTTGAGAAACTTCTAACATCTTGCTGTAGGTCACCAGAGTCACGTCGCGCCCGGGCCGTTGGACGGCTGAGCGACCAATGGGCACGAGATGCTCCCCCTCCGGCACCTCGCCCCGCGACTGGTAAAGGGTCGCGTGTTCAAGGAAAAGCACCGGATCATCCGATCGTATGGCGGACTTGAGCAGCCCTTTGGCATCCGCCGGCGTTCCCGGTGCCACCACTTTGAGCCCGGGGAAGTGTGCGAAGACGGCATCCGGGGTTTGCGAATGTGTCGCTCCCAACTGCCTCCCCCCACCCCCCACGGCGCGGATGACAAGCGGCAGAATCATCTGGCCGTTGAACATGTAATGGAGTTTGGCCGCCTGGTTCACGATCTGATCCATCGCGGCGAAAGCGAAGTTGATGGTCATGAGCTCCGCCACCGGACGCGCGCCCGAAAGCGCCGCACCGATCGCCCCGCCGATGATCGCCGCCTCGGCGATGGGCGTATCGCGCACGCGCTCGGCCCCGAAGTGGTCGTAGAAGCCTTTGGTCACCGCGTACGTCCCGCCCCACACGCCCACTTCTTCACCCAGTATGAAGACCCGCGGGTCGCGTTCCATTTCCTCCCACAGGCCTTGCGAGATGGCCTCGCGCATTGTCAGCTTCGCCATGGGAATCCCTCAAGCCGAGGCAGGCCCGGTTCGCCCGCCCTGCAGACTAATCTAGCTGTCGACGTAGACGTTCGCGAAGAGCGCCTCGGCCGCCGGTTCAGGGCTGGCCTCGGCGAATGCCACGGCTTCGTCGATCTCGCGTTGTGCCCCCGCCTCGAGTGCGTCCAGGTCCTTGGCAGAGGCGATCCTCTGGGCTATCAGATAGGCGCGATAGACACCAAGTGGGTCCTGCTCCTGCCAGTGTTTCACTTCGTCGGTCTTGCGGTATCGCTCGGGGTCGCCCATCGAGTGTCCGCGGTAGCGATAGGTCATGGCCTCCAGCAAGTAGGGACCTTTTCCGCTGCGCACATCTCCAAGCGCCTGCTCGGCCGCCTGGCGGACCGCCATCAGGTCCATCCCATCTACGCGGGCGGAGGGCATGCCATAGCCAGCGGCCTTCTGGCTGATATTTGAGACGGCCGAGGCCCGCGCGACGGATGTGCCCATGCCGTACTGGTTGTTCTCGCATACCCACAGCACAGGCAGGTTCCACACCTTCGCCAGGTTCAAGGCTTCGTGGAAGAACCCGATGTTGGTCGCCCCCTCACCGAAGAAGCAGATCGTGACGCCTGCTTTCTTTGCGTAGACATCGCCCAGCGCCAGGCCCGCGGCAATCGGCAAATGCGCGCCAACGACAGCATGGCCGCCCCAGAAGTTTTTGGTCACATCGGCCAGGTGCATTGAACCGCCCTTGCCGCCGCTGCATCCGCTGGCTTTGCCAAGCAATTCGGCCATTACGACCTTCGCCTCGAGCCCGCAATTGATGGCCACGCCGTGGTCGCGATAGGCGGTGATGACGCGGTCGTGCGGCTGCCGCGCCGAAACGATGCCGGTACTCACCGCCTCCTGCCCGATATACAAATGCAGGAAGCCGCCGATCTTCCCCTCTTGATAGAGCTGCGCCGCCCGCTCCTCCAAATGGCGGATAAGGACCATTTGGCGATACAGGCTAAGGTGCTCGTCTGTGTTCATGTGCGTTCCCTGGTGATGGCTGTGCCGGACATAAGAGTACCGGGTCGCCCCGGCACCGATGGTGCGTTCCACGTGACACCTGCAGCCAAGTCTACCACGTTTGTCTGAATTCGGGGAGATTCGCTGTAATGACACGCTTGCGGGCGCCTTGACCGACAGGCAAAAAAGGACCGTGCTCGGCTGTGGGAGCCCGAGCACGGTGACCGTCGATCGTCATCTGGGTGGCTGACGGGGCTTGAACCCGCAACGACTGGATCCACAGTCCAGTGCTCTGCCAATTGAGCTACAGCCACCATTGGCGCGCCATTCTAACATGCTCAAACACCACGCGGCAAGGCTGAGGATCCTAAAACCTCTCCGCTACGGCGCGCGAGATGCACCCAACGCCGGCGATGTCACGCGGGGTGCCACTTCACCAATGGAGGTCTCACGGGTTGGCAGGTTCAAGTAGGCGCCGGCGGACTTCCTCTGCGAGAGACTCTACCTTCACCTCGATCTGCTCTCGCTTTGCCAGGTCCTTGAGGCTGACAATACCCCGCACCGCTTCATCCGGTCCGCAAATCACCACGAAGCGAATGCCGGCCTGGTCAGCGTACTTGAGCTGTTTAGGAAGTCGGCCCGGAGTCGGATACCATTCAACGAATACGCCAACCTCCCGGAGCCGGCGTCCTAGGTCGAGCGAGGCTCCGACCTCGCCCGGGCCAAAAGTCGTGACCAGGACCTGGGCCGGCGCCGCGCGCACCGCCGGCAGACAGCCGAACTTCTCAAGTACGAGTTGGATGACCACGTCGCCCATGGCAAATCCGACACCTGGCAAGCGGTCCCCGCCCACATCGCCGACCAGGTTGTCGTAGCGCCCGCCTCCCAGCACCGCGCGGAATTCCCCCTCGCGGTCGCGCGCCTCAAATACCGTTCCCGTGTAGTAGTCGAGCCCGCGCACGATTGTCGGATCGTACTCCACGTACTCCTCCAGGCCGAGCGCCTTGACGGCCTGGAAGAAGGACCGCAGCTCCTCACTTTTCGTCCACAGGTCTTTGTCTTCGAGCACCTGGGCGATTCCGCGAATCGAATCGGCGCTCAATCCTTGCTCCGTCGCGTAGGCTTCCCACTCCGCGGCGCGCATCTTCTCGCGCCGATCGATCAAACGGAAGACCATTCCACGCAGTTCCGGTGCGATGCCCAGCCGGCCCAACTCGCCTTCCAGCAATCGCCGATTGTTCACTTGCAGATACACCTGGGAAGGCTTCAAGCCGACATTACGCAGGAATGTCGCCGCCACTGCCGCCAGCTCTGCATCCGCCTCGGGTGACTCGACTCCCAGTAGGTCGATATTCCACTGGAAGAACTCGCGCGTGCGCCCCTTCTGCGGGCGCTCGTATCGCCAAAATGGACCGAATGACCACCAGCGAATGGGCAGCGGCAGTTGGCGTTGGCGCGCGGCAACCATGCGCGCGAGGGACGGAGTCAACTCGGGGCGCAAGGTGATTTGATCCCCGCCGCGATCGGCGAAACAGAACGCTTGCTCTTTGACCAGCTCCTCGCCGGACTTGGCTGCATACAAGGCAAGCGGCTCGAGGCAGGGGCCCTCGTATTCCTGGTAACCGAACGAGCGCGAGACACGAGCGATTTCTCCGTACAGCCACTGGCGCACCGCCATGGTCTGAGGATAAAAATCTCGCGTACCCTTCACCGGTGAAATGATGGTCTTCATGCGCTCTCCAACCTGCAGCCCCCACGAAGCTCCCGCGCGCTATCCAGCGTCCGCAATCGGAACCGAGAATTCTCCAGCCCGCACGCCGCGCGCGACCCGGCTCAGCATTCTATTCAGGCGTTGATCCTTTCCAGCAAATGGCACTTTCGCCCGCATGACGGAAAAGGCCTTACGCCTCCCGGCGCCCATGGCCGCGCGCGCATCCTCTTGCGACAGCGGCTCGCCCACTCCCTCCGCATGGCTGAGCAACAAGTTGCTCGAAAGCTGCTCGGCCTGCGATGATTCCTGACGCCCCTCGGACAACACGTCGAAACCTGTATGCACGCCGGAGACAGTCTGTCGTCGGCTGGTCTTCATGCGCCCAACCCAGGCCTGGGCGCGCGCTATGCGGCGCCGCGCATGCGCATCAATCGCCACCCTGCGTCCATCGCACGCCGCCGCGTCCACGTCTGAGAGGCTCTGCGTTCTGCCGTCGCGCCGCACTGGGCTGTGAGCCAAGCCTCACCCCCGCTTGGAGTAGAGAAAAGAGCGGCCCGATTTCAGGCCGCTCCCTGTCGGGGCGGGCGGATTTGAACCGCCGACCCCCTGCACCCCATGCAGGTGCGCTAGCCGAACTGCGCTACGCCCCGTCGACTTGCTCATTATAGCCGATGCGCCTCAGGCTGCCCAGGGCGTAAGTTCGTGCCCCGCCATCCACGACTCGGCTCACGTGCCACTGTTGAGCCGGAAGCCGTGCCCTCGCACCGTGACAAGGTAGTCCCAGTCGGTATCGACTTCCGCCAGCCGGTCGCGCAGGCGCCGCACCAGCGCATCGATCGCCTGCTCCGAGACCCCGTCGGTGGAAACCCCCGGCCAGACACTTTCGACCACCTCTTCTCGTGAGACGACGGCGCCGCTTCGTAAGTAGAGCAGCTCCAGCAGGCGGTATTGATGGACCGAAAGCGGCGGATCGATCTCCTTCTCGCCGATCCACACCTTGTGCGCCCGCGGATCGATGTGCAACCGTCCGGCCTGCGCCAGGCCGCCATCGAGCATTAACGGCACAGTCGAATCGGATGCGACGAACACCACCTGCAGCACCAATGCCACCTGGATGATGTCGCCGTCGGACAATTGGACCTCGCCCTCCACCGGTTGTCCATTGACCCAGGTTCCATTCTTGCTGCCCATGTCCTTGAGGTAGGGAGACCCTTCGCGACGGAAGACGCGAAGATGGTGGCGCGAGATCTGTCGATCCGGAATGGCCACGTCGCAGTCTTCGCCGCGGCCGAGCACCAGCCCTTCCTGAGGAATCGTCCACCGTTGCCCGCTCAGCGGGCCGGATTGGACAATCAGTACTGGCAACTCTTCAGGTCCCGCCATGTCTCACACCACTGAAGTGCGGGTGTCACTCGACGGTTGTCGGTCGAACCAAGGGCCGGCCTGCATGCTGTATAATCGCTGTGAGCTCATCGGCCTCCTGTCTGGACCTCCGGGAGGGAGGTCTCGCCGAGACGAAGGATCAGGCCGCTGCCCCGCCTCCCAGATCATCCGAAGCCGCTTGGCGTACGAGCACGGCCCATCCGGGCCGCGCGTGGAGCCATCAATGCCGAAGCCGCTTGCGCCCGGAGAATTCCTGCGCGGCCGCTACCGCATCCGGTCGATCATCGGCCAAGGCGGGATGGGTGCAATCTACCTAGCCGAAGATGAACGACTGACCGGGCGCCTCTGCGCTCTGAAAGAGGTGGTGCACGACACCGCGCTCTCCGCCCCACTGCAACAACAAGCGCGCGATCAATTCTACCGCGAAGCGAGCATCCTGGCCCGCCTCGATCATCCCAATCTGCCCAAGGTCTCCGACTACTTCTCGACCACAACCAAAGACTATCTGGCGATGGACTACGTCGCAGGCAGCGATCTGCGTGCCCTCATCGAGCAGGCGCGGGCCGATCATCGCTACCTCACCGAGGCCGAGGTGCTGGCATGGATGGGACAGCTTCTGGATGCGCTGGAATACCTGCACGGGCAGAACCCGCCCATCCTGCACCGCGACATCAAACCCGGCAACATCAAACTCACGCCCATCGGTATCATCAAACTGGTGGACTTCGGCCTGGTGAAGGTGCTCGAGCCCGACGAAATGACGGTTACGGTCGTGCAGGGCCGCGGTACGGCGCTCTATACTCCTCTCGAGCAATACGGCGGCGATACGGGACACACTGATCCTCGCACGGACCTGTACGCGCTCAGCGCAACGCTCTACCACTTGTTGACGAGCGAACCCCCGGCCGAAGCCAAGCACCGCTTCCTTTCGCCGGATGCCCTCATTCCTCCGAGACACCACAATCCCACCATCTCCCCCGCCGTCGAACGGGCCATCCTGTGGGGCATGGCTCTGCACCCGGCCGATCGGCCGCCGGACGTTCACGCCCTGCGCGAAGCGCTGCTTGGCAAGAGGCCGTCCCCTCCAACATCGATGCGGATGATGGAGAGCCGCCCAGGCTCCCTCTTGCCGCCCCTCGGGCGCCCCGAGGCTCTCTTGGCGGCATCGGCGTTGGCGCTCCTGGCCATTGCATTCGCCGCCTCGGCCGGACGCTGACAATTCCAGCTCGCTGACGGACTCAGCCTCGCGCGCGTCGCCTGCTGGCAAGAACCCACACGGCGGCTCCCCCCAGCAGCCCGCCTAGGAAGGCAACCACAACACCAGCAAGGGGACCTGCCCCCTTGGCGATGGGTTCGGTGCCTGGCATGTTCATGGCAAGGTAGTCGTACGCCAGCAGACCGCCCACGACGACCGCCAGGCCCCCACGGACTTCCCAGCCGCGCGCCCCCCACCGGCTGAACAAGAACCCCACAAGCGCTCCCAACCCGCCAAGAACCAGCAGCGAGGCGGCGAGCGCAGTTCCTCCGGTGGAGCCTTCGGCTGGGCCCCCTCCCGCGCCTGGAGCTCGTGCCGGCGTGGCTTCAGAGGCACCTGCTGCAGATGTAGCTGTCGCCGGCGGGGTCGGGGCAATAGCCGTGACAAAACCTGGCGTCTCCCCCACCTGCAGAAGCAAGATCGTGGACACCATCGCAGGTTCGCTCACGGCGCGCACGTCCAAGGCACCGATGCGATCGATGACATGGCTGGCGGTCGACAGTCCCGCCTGCGTGGCGCCCTCGAGCACAAGCGTGGGTATGTTCTCAGCGGGGTAAGAGATGCGAAACCGGACGACTGTCCCATCCGGGACGAGGTGACCGTTCTGGTCGATGACCGGGCCCGCCACGAGACGCAAGCTGTCGCCCACACGATACCCGCTTGGCGTAGGGGCCGGAGTGCCGGGCCCGGTGTCGATGGCTTCGACCGCCAGCGGAATAACCTGATTCGGAGCAGCCGATAACGCCGTGACCAAGCTGTAGCCAACGCCCTCCACCGCCACGGGCGAGGCACCCTGAGGTGCGAGCTCTCCGAAGAGCGTGCGTGCCGCCACCTCAATCGCCGCAGGGACCTTGCTGTAGAGTGCGTAGTAGGCCGATATCTTGCTGATGTCCGTCGAGTCGAGGTAGTACGGCGCCCCCAAAGCAAAGACAATCACCTTTCGCCGCCGCACAAGATCCGCACGTTGGCTCAGCAAATCGCTGAGCGCATGCGATCCAGCCACGGCCGGATCTGTGCCAAGCGTGAGGGCCACGATGATCGTCGCCGACTCGAGATCGCGGGCGAGGTTCTCGTTCGGCGATCCCTGTAGATAGGCCGCCAGATCCGCGAACGAATACGAAGTGAGACGGGCCGCGCCGATTTGCCCGCTACCTTGCGGACCATACATGCGTTCAACTACCTTGCGCAGCGAATCGTAGGGCATGAGCACAACCGAATCACAGCTGGCACACGGTCGATATGAACGCGAGTCAGTGAGGAACAGGATCCGATCCGCGGTCGTCGGTGGCTCCAAGCCCCGGTCATCCACCTCGGCGGAGGCGGGGCTGAGCCGAGTCAGCCCGCGGCTCTCGATCTCAAACGCCACCGCCTCATCCGCGCCAACCACCGCCCGTGTTCCCGGATAGGTGGTGCTGCTCAAGGTGTCAAAGTACGGATACAAGCGGTACTTGAGTGCGAGAATCCTCACAACCGATTCGTCGACTCGTTGCGCGAAGGCTGCGTCCTCTTGGTACTTCTGCACAAAGGAGCCAATCGTCTCCTCGATCGAGAGGCGCTCGTCGCCAACGCCCGAGGACCGGAAATCTGCCAACAGCAGCACGTCGTTGCCCGCCAGAAAAGCATCTTTGGCGAGCAGGCGTCCCGCCAAGGCCACCCCGCTCGGATCGTAAAAGCGACGCACCGACTGGGAACCGAGGGAGTCGCTGACAGTCAGTCCGCCCGCTTCTCGCCAGCTGCTGAATTCGGGCAGCCCCATGACCTGGGCCAGCGCCTGCGGGTCGAGGCTCAATGGGCGCGTGGTCACCCGGATGTTGCCCTGCAGGCCCTGGTAACGGATGTGTGAAACAAGGAGCCCATCGGCTGTGCCATCTTCGCCTAACTCGCCTCGCGTGACGGCCGCGAAGGGAGCCAAATCGATTTGACGCAGTTCCTCGAGCGCCTTGCGCACGGTGGCAACTTCCTCCTCCGGATCCCGATCGCTCCCGCCGATCCCAGGGAAATGGGTAGGAACCACAGCCACTCGGCCGGCACTGCCGCGATGAACGCCGCGGATATAAGCAGCTCCCAGTTCACCGACCCAAAATGGATCGCCGCCGAACACTCCCGACCCGAGGTCTCCTGCGGCGACAGGGTTTGGCCGCTCAACCACGTCCAGGCTCGGACCGAGTAGCATGTTCACCCCGAGCGCGGCCAGCTCGCGCCCGGCCACATTCCCCGCCGCCTCGGCCAGATCGGAATCCCACGTGGCGCCAATCGCCATCTGGGAGGGGAGGAGGGTCACATCGTTGGCAAGGCTCGATCCCGGATAGCCATCCCCACTCTGCGCCAGCGCGATAAGCAGCGGAACGAAGGTGGATGCGGCGGTGGTGCCCGCCTCGCCCGGACCGGCTGCGGCGCGCACGGCGCTCGCGCGAGCTTGCTGCAAGGCGCTCGTCAGCAGGTTCAGGCCGGCAGCCTCCCCCGCCCCCGGGACGATATTGCCGTTGCTCTGGCGCAGCAAGACGCCGCCGATATGGTACTCACTGATGAGTTCGTAAATAGTGGAATTGGCGCCGACGTCCTGCCCTTGGAATGTGACGATGAACAACTGGCCGACGCGTTCCTGCGGCGACAGCGATTTGAGCAGGCGCTCGGCCTTCTCCTGCGGCACGGGTGACTGGTAAGGTGTTGCGCCGAGGGACGCAATGCCCAGCATGAGGATGAGCGCACCCGGCAGCGCCCGCCGCCATTCCAGGAGAAGCGACTGTCTACGCCCGGTCATCGCCAGATTCACCTTTCAACCGGCTCGCCCAGCAGCGCTTGGCGCCGCCCATCGCCTGCAAAGCTCCGCGTGAACATCAGGGGAGATGTTGCCGCCCGAAATGAGAACAATGTGCGCCTGGCTGCTGGTCGCACCCATCTGGCGAGCGGCAGCCAGAGCGACCGCGGCCGAGCCTTCGATGCGCTCGCCGTAGTGCCACCACGCCTCCGCAATCGCTTTGGCGATTGACTCTTCGTCGACGAGCACGAAGTCATCCACAACGTCGCGAACAAGACCGAGCGTCAGGGATGCGGCCTCTACCGGCCCCGCGAGCCCATCGGCAAGACTCACACGTTCCACCACGCGGCTCATCTCCTGCCCGTGAAAGTGAGCGTGCAGGTAGGCAGAGGCATCCGATTGCGCCGCGACCACCCGCCACCCTGGGCGCAGCGCCCGAACTACGCACCCCGTTCCAGCCGCCAAACCTCCGCCCCCCGCCGGAACCCAAACGGTCGCGTGCTCCAATTGGCCGATCGATTCCACCACCTCGAGTGCCAGGGTCCCCTGCCCCGCGATTATCCAGTTGTCGTTGTACGGCGAAACCCACAATCGCCCCGACGCGCGCGCATCCTCAATGGCCGCCGCTTCCGCCTCGCCGTAGCCCCCCGCGACTGACACCACCTCCGCTCCAAGCGCGCGCATGGCCGCGACCTTTTCGGCCACCGCATGGGAATAGGTGAACACCCGAGCCTGCGCGCCCACCACACGGGCGGCGAAGGCAACACCCTGCCCATGGTTTCCGGCTGAGGCCGCCACCAGCCCACGTGCTCGAGCCTCCGCGGATTGGGCGAGAACCTTGTTGAGTGCTCCACGGAGTTTGAAGGATCCAGTCGCTTGCCGATTCTCCCATTTCATCCAAAGGGGCGACGCCTCGTCCTTGGTCAGGGGGGTCTGCGCAGTATGCGGCCGGATGCGGTCTGCGGCCTCACGGATCGCTTCCAGGCTAACCACGTTTTGTTTCCCGGCCAATGGCCGCCAGGATGACATCCGGCTCGTCAGTAATGATACCGTCCACCCCTTGCGCGGCCAAACGAACGGCATCGGTTGGATCGTTGACCGTCCAGGCGCACACCCGGGCGCCGCGCGCGTGAGCCGCGCGCAGCGACTGGACGCTCGTCTGATCCACGTGAAGATTGTAAGACTGTGGTTTGGCCACGAAAGCGAACCATCCTTCCCGCAGAAAGATGGGCATCGAGGGCATCGTGAGCAAACCGCGCGGCACATTCGGCGCAAGGCGAGCGGCGCGGCCGAGCGACAGCGGGTTGAAGGAGGACAGCAGCACCTTGTGTTGCAAGCCCATTCGCTCCAGCATGTCCACGACCACCTGCTCGAGACGGTCGCCGCGGGTGGCGTAATTCTTCAGTTCGATGTTGATCCAGGCCCGCCGACCGATCTCCTCAAGAACGTGCTGCAGCTGCGGGATGCGCGCGCCGCGAAAAGCGGAAGAGAACTTGGACCCGGCGTCCAGTTCGCGAAGCTCTGCCCAGGCGCGATCCTGAACCCGGCCGGTACCATCGGTGGTGCGCTCCAAGTGCGTGTCGTGGATCACCACCGGCACTCGATCGCGGGACAGCATCACATCCAGCTCAACCGCATGCGCCCCGAGCTCGAGCGCCAGGCCAAAGGCCTCCAGCGTATTCTCCGGGGCGCGGCGGCTTGCGCCGCGGTGGGCGATGACGGCGGGAACGTGAGGAAACAAGTAGCTGAGATCGTCCATGGGCAACAAGTGTCCCACCGGCGGGCCGATAAAGAAAGCCACGGACCCGACCTGCGGTCCGTGGGCCGTGCCTCCAGATCCGCCAGGCTCTAGATATCCACGAAGAACGACGACGCCGCACGATCGAGCAAGTCGCGCGTCATTGCAGGTTCCACGCTCATATAGCGAGCAATATCAAGAATCTGGTCGCACAGATCGCGCGGATGGGAGGCTCGCAACTTGCGGTTGGTCTTGATGTAATACTCCTGCAGCACGTAGGCGAGGTCGTCTTCGGAGTAGGCCACCCCCTTAGCGGCGGTGACGCGCCGGAATATCTCGCGGTACTCCTCGAAGGTCGGGTCGCCAATGTGTATCTTGTGCCGCAGCCTGCGCAAGAACGCCTCGTCGACCAAGTCCTTGGGCGGCAGGTTAGTGGAGAAAACGACCATTACATCGAAGGGAATTTCGATCTTTTGCCCGGTATGCAGGGTCAGATAATCGATGCGATTCTCGAGCGGGATGATCCAGCGGTTAAGCAGGTCGCGGGGGCGCACCTGCTGGCGGCCGAAGTCGTCGATCAACAGGATGCCGCCATTGGCCTTGGCCTGGAAGGGCGCCTCGTAGTAGCGCAAGACGTCGTTGAACACGAGATCCAGCCCGGCCAGCGTGAGCTCCCCGCCCACCATGATGAACGGACGGCGGATGCGGATCCAGCGCGGGTCGCGTCGCAGGCCGCGCGCCGGTTGGCCGGCGCCACCGGTCACCATGTCCTCATCCGGTGCGAGCGAATGGTTTACCGAGTCGTACAACTTGACGACGTGCCCTTCGATATCGAGCGAGTAGGGAATGTACATATCCTCGCGCAGGATGGTCTCGCCGATCGCCCGCGCGATGGTGGTTTTGCCGTTACCGGGAGGGCCATAGAGGAATATCGACGTGCCCGAGTTGACGGCCGGCCCGATGCGCGCCATGGTCCGGTCGCTGAGAACCAGCGCGGTCAGCGCCTGGCGCATCGTCCGCGGGTGGAAGGTGGACCGGCCGCGCGCCTGCTTGCGGATCGCAGCGTTGTAATCGCCTACGGGCACCGGCGCCGGCCCCGCGTACTGGCTGCGGTCGAGCGCCTCGCGCGCTCGCACCATGCCCATCCCCGTAATCGCGTACTGGTAAGCGCCCTCGCCGATACCCACTTGCGACTTGACCTCGATCAGCTTTTCGCGTTTGAGCGCCTCCAGGATTTGATCGCCCACGCCGGTAAAGGGGAGGCACATCAACTCCGCCACGCGGAAGCCGGTGAGGTAACCCTGAAAATACAGAATCTTCAGCGCCAGGTCTTGGAGCCAGAGCGCCGAGAGTCCGGTGTCTTCGATTCGGGTGATAGGAGCGGGCACGAAGCGGCCGATGGTGGTCGCAGCGTCTGATGGGCGGGAAATTGGACTCGATGACACGGCCACCAAGCACCTCCAACGTGCGTCCGGTCTGCGGTGCGCCGGCAGCGTTGGCGAGCAGATTATAGCACGGGGCGTTTGCCTGGGTTGTGGCGGGCGAGTATACTCGCCCAATGCAACTCAGCGTGGTCATCCCCGCCTACAACGAAAAGAATACGTTGCGTGAGATCCTGCGCCGGGTTCAGGCCACGGGGCTGGCCACCGAGATCCTCATCGTCGACGACGGATCGACCGACGGCACGCGCCAGGTACTGGCTGAGATGCCCCCGCAACTCGGCCTGCGGGTGATCCTCCACCCGCGCAACATGGGCAAAGGGGCCGCGGTCCGCACGGGTATCCAGAACGCGTCCGGCCAGATCATCTTGATCCAGGACGCCGACCTCGAATACAACCCCCTCGACTACCCCATGCTGCTCAAACCGATCGAGGACGGGCTGGCGGATGTCGTTTACGGCTCACGCTTCCTGGGCGCACCGCGCCGCGTGACGATGTTCTGGCACATGCTGGCCAACCAACTCCTCACCCTGGCCACCAACCTGCTCTACAACAGCATCCTCTCGGATATGGAGACCGGCTACAAGGTCTTCCGCGCGCCTCTCATCCAAAGCATCCGGCTGCGCGCCAACCGCTTCGACTTCGAGCCGGAAATCACAGCCAAGCTGCTCAAGCGTCGGGCGCGCATTTTCGAGGTGCCCATTTCATTCAACCCGCGCGAATACAGCGAAGGCAAGAAGATCAAGCTGAGGGATGCCTTCGCGGCTGTGGTGGCGCTGCTCAAGTATCGCTTCATCGACTAGCGCGCCGAGCTCGCCGCGCCCTCAGGCCGGCGCGAGATCGAGGATGTGCAGCTCGTCGCGCTTCGCCCCCAGATACTCGTTGACCGTCAATTCAAAGGCCGCGTCCACTCGCGGGGGGAGTGCGTCGGCCGCCTCGCCCCAGCGGAAGGCAATCGCGTTCATCCGCCGCCCGGCTTGCTCGAGCCACAGCTTGAGATGGCTACCATGACTGCCTACCCGCCGTTTGTCGCGAACCGTCAGTCCGCGCGCCACAAAGACCGGAGTCGGATTGCCCATTCCGCACGGCTCAAGCGTCTGCAGCACTTCGTTCAGCCCCACCAGGTCGGCGAGCCGCACCTCGGCATCGATGGTCAGACTCGGGTGGAGCACGACCCCCGACAACTCCGCACGCGCCAACGCCTCAAGCCGGCGGCCGAGCTCGGCAAGATTCCGCGAGGCGACGGTGAACCCGGCGGCGGCGGCATGCCCGCCGTGACGGATGAGCAGGTCGCGGCAGGAGTCCAGCGCCCAAGTGATATGGAATTCAGGGATGCTGCGGGCCGAACCGCGCGCCTCGTCGCCCTCGAGCGCGACAACGGCCGACGGACGGTAGAACTCCTCCGTAAGGCGTGAGGCCGCCAGGCCGATGATCCCAGGGCTGTAACTGGAATCCATCGCCAGTAGAAAGAAGGGCAGACCCGCCGGGGTGCCCGGGGCCGGAAGCTGGAGCACGTTGCCCCGCGCATGTTCATATGTGGAGCGCGTTTGCTCCTGCCGCTCGCGATTCCAACCGTCGAGTTGCTTTGCCAGGTCGAGCGCCTGCTCCATCGCGTCGGTCAGGAGAAGATCGAGGGCCGCCCGCGCCGTCTCCAGGCGGCCGGCCGCATTGAGTCGCGGGCCCAGCGAGAAGCCAATTGTGTGACCCCGCACGGCGCCCGAGCTGACCTTGGCCGTTCCCGCCAAAGCTCGCAGCCCAGGGTTGTGGGGACCCCCTGCGTTCATCCGCGTTAGCCCTCGCCGCACCAGGCTGCGGTTTTCGCCCGTCAGCGGCGCCAGGTCGGCCACGGTGCCCACCGCAACGAGTTCAAGTGCGTCCTCGAGCGCGGCTTGTTGCCCTGCCCACGCGGGCAGCACCCGCGCCAGTGCTTCGGCCATCTTGTAAGCCAGACCTACACCGGCCAGGTTCTTCTCCGGATACGTGTCGCCCAGTTGCTTGGGGTTGATGACGGCCACCGCCTGAGGCACGTTGCCGAGAGGTTGATGATGATCGGTGATGACCAGGTCGATGCCGACTTGCTGACAGACCGCGGCTTCGTCGAATGACCGTATGCCGCAATCGACAGTGATGATCAGACGCGCGCCCTCGGCCGCCAACTGGCGGATGGCCGCCTCATTGAGGCCATAACCTTCTTCGAAACGACTGGGGATGTAACCGCGCACGTGCGCGCCGAGCCGTGTTAGGTGCCGCACCAACAGCGCTGTTGCGGTGACGCCATCCGCGTCGTAGTCACCGTATACCACGATAGGTTCGGCGGCCGCCACAGCCCTGGCCATCCGCTCCGCCGCGACGGGCATGCCTTTGAGCGCCATCGGGTCCGCGGCCGAGGGCGCGATACCGGCCAGGAACGTTGCCGCGCTGGCGTCATTGAGGATTCCGCGCGCTGCGAGCACGCGCGCCAGCACAGGATGGACTCCCGGCATGGCGAGCGAGGCATCCCCCTCGCTCGAAGCTGCAAAGAGCCACCGCTTGCGCGGGAAGCGTGAGCCCTCCGTCGCCCCCACCATGGCCTCAGCCAGTCAGCGTTCCACGCACCCAGTCGCCGATCAGCCAGTATCGGAAGTCACGGCCGCTCGAGCACTGGATACCACCGATGATCCCGTAGACCAGCGCCCCCAAAGGCAGAAGGCTCAGCGCACAGGCGAAGGGCATGCACAACAACCCAATGAGCACCGCGCTCAACACGCCGCTCACCGTCCAGGCCACGGCGATCAGCACCCCGCCGCCGACCCACCAAATGAGTTGGAAGACGAAGGACTGCATCGCGTGATAGGCGACGTAGCGCGAGCGTTCTTTGTAGACCAGGTAGATCACGAGCGCCGCCACCGGACCAAGCAACCCGGTAAACAAGTTGGCGATGACGCTGAGATGCGCCAGCATCGCCCAGGTCCGTTCGTCGGCCGGCGAGAGCGGCGAGGCGGCCGGGCCGGGTGTCGCGCCACTAGGTTCTTGTGCAGGAGCTGAGCTCATGGTGCCTCCCAGTTCGACGCGGTGCGAGGTCGTGGGAGTATAGCCCGCGCACCGCGATCGCGCCATCGCGGAATACAACAGGCCCACCGAGGGTGGGCCTGTTGCGGTGACGACGGAGCTTCAGCCCGAACGAACTACGCCCAGCCCTGGTTCTTGACGAAGTTGGTGATGACCGGGATGTTGACCATGTTGCCCTGGTAGGCTTTGTAAGCCCAGTACAACTGCGCGATCACGCCCAGCGGCCAAATGCACAGGCCGACCAGGAAGAAGCTAGTAATCGTGACGATGATGTAGAAGACGACGCCCCAGGCTAGCGCCTGCGCATTGTGCGCGCGGATGAACGGCCGGGACTTCTTGTCTGCCATCAGCAGCAGGATGATAGGGATGAGCGGCGTGAAGACGTAGGCCAGCGCTGTCCAAAGTTTGTCATCGCTGCTAACGTCCATTCCTGGATTTGCGGTCATCAATTCCTCCTTGGAGAAGTGGGCGCACCCGGCCCCCCGGGCACGCAGATGTACGATTATATCGGCTGCACGCCTGTACTGCAACCCTCAGGTAAAACACCGCGGCGACGCCCCCGTTGCGCCATGCTAGAATCGCTCCATGCGCATCGTGTTCATGGGATCACCGGATTTCGCCATTCCCGCGCTGCGGTGGGTGGCCTCGGCCTACGAGGTTGTGGGAGTCGTCACACAGCCCGATCGGCCGGCCGGCCGCGGTCGTCAGCTCGTCCCCCCGCCGGTTAAGCTGGCAGCTGTTGAACTGGGTTTGAGAATCCTCCAGCCCCAGCGCCTGCGCGAGCCGGCGGCAACGGACGCGGTTCGCGCATGGCAGCCTGAGCTGATCGTCGTCGCCGCCTTCGGCCAGATCCTGCGCTCCGAGGTCCTGCAACTCCCTTCGCGCGGATGCGTAAACCTCCATGCTTCACTGTTGCCTCGCCATCGCGGGGCCGCACCCATACCCGCGGCAATCCTCGCCGGCGACAGCGAGACCGGGATAACGCTCATGCGAATGGATGAGGGGTTAGACACAGGGCCCATCCTGGCCCAAGAGAGGCTGGCCATCTCGCCCGACGAGACTGCCCTTTCGTTAGGCGAGAAGCTGTCGGAACTCGCCAAACAGACGGCAGAACGTCACCTGCCACGCTACTTGGCCGGAAAGCTGCCCCCGTCTCCGCAGGATGAAGCCCTGGCCACGTATGCGCCACAGCTGCGCAAGGACGACAGCCGGATGGATCTTGCCCAGCCCGCGGAGGCATTGGCTCAGCGCGTGCGGGCCTATCACCCGTGGCCTGGGACGCACCTTCTCTGGGGGCGTGTGCCGCTTAAGATCACCCGGGCTCGCGCGCTGCGCCAGGCGAACGGCGTCGCGGGGCCCGTTGGCCGCGTCGTCCGCAAAGGGACGGGCGCTGCCGTGATATGCGGCGAGGGGGGATTGCAGCTACTTGAGGTTCAGCCCCCGGGCAAGAAGCCGATGACCATCGAGGCGTTCCTAAACGGGTCGCCCGACTTCCTTGACGCGGTACTCGAATAGCTTTGCGCGGCTAAGCCCGCACCCCACTCCGGATTGTGAGGCAGGCATGGAACAGCGCGTCTATCACGGCCCGATCTCCCCAGAACTCCTGGCCCGCGCTTTGATCGCCGAGTTTGCGCAGGGCAACATGCAAGCGCAGGTCATGGGCGACTCCGAACGCATGATCGTGCAAATCGCAACGCGCCAGATTCGGGCCTCCGGCGGCCAGACCGCGATGAGCGTGCATCTGGAGAAGGTCGAAGACGGCGTGCTGGTCAAGACAGGCCAACAGGAATTGCTTGGCGTCGCAGCCAGCCTGGGGGTTAGTGCCCTGTTCGGCCTGCGCGGCCCGCTCAATCTGCTCGGGCGGCTGGACGACATCGCCCAAGACATCGCCTCCCTCCAGCTCCAAGAACGGGTGTGGGACGTCTTGGCGCGCGCCGCCGATGCCGCGGGTGCAGGGTTCGAAATCTCGGAGCGCCTGCGCCGCAGCCAGTGCGCGTATTGCGGGGTGGCCGTGCCTGTGGGCGACGCCTCGTGCCCGGCGTGCGGCGCGCCGCTGGGGGGCGTTCAGCCGCGCGCCTGCCCGCGCTGCGGGCATGTGGTGGCCGCCGATGTGCGCACCTGCCCCAACTGTCAGGCCGCGCTCACCCCTTGACCGCCTATTCCATTTGCATATAATTGTAGTTGCAAGGAGTTGCAACTACGATGTCGTGCCATCTGCCACTTCTCGCAACACTGCACGCGCAAGGCCTCCGGCGCACGCCTCAGCGAAGCGTCATTATTGAACAGCTGTGCCACAACCGCGGCCACCTGACCGCGGAGCGCGTCTTCCGCCTGGCCAGCCGCCATCTTCCCGCACTCAACATCGCCACCGTCTACCGCACCCTGGAAACGCTGCGCGCGGCACGGGTGGTGACGGCATTTGTGACGCCCGACGGCCTGACGGAATACGAACTTCGCCGGCCCGAGGTGCGCCACCACCACCTGCGCTGCCGGCGCTGCGGTGGCGAGTGGGTCCTGCCGGCACAGCCCGTCGAGCGGCTGCGCAGCCACATCGTGAGCGCGCAGCGTTTCCACCCCGACCTCGACCATCTCGTCCTGACGGGGCTTTGTGCGAAATGCGCCAGCGATGCAATTCCCATGTTAAAGAAACGAGACTGACAATGCACTTTCAGCCTACGCCTATGCACATCCCGGACGGCTTTCTATCGACTCTGGTCTCCCTCGGGCTGTGGGCAGTCTCGATTGTTGCGGTCGGATTCGCCTTGCGGCGCGTCGGCCGAGAGCTCGATCAGCGCCAGGTCCCCTTGATGGGAGTGTTGGCGGCGGCTATCTTCGCTGGGCAAATGCTCAATTTCACAGTCGCGGGGGGCACCTCTGGCCATCTCCTCGGCGCGGCTTTGGCAACTATTCTTGTCGGTCCGTGGGCGGCCGTCGTTGTCTTGACCACCGTCGTCAGCATCCAGGCGCTCGTCTTCCAGGACGGCGGACTGCTGGCGCTAGGCGCCAACCTGTTCAACATGGCGATCGTCGGCACAACTGTGGCCTACTCCGTCTACACCAGTATCCGCAAGTTGGCGGGGGAGAGGTCCTGGGGGCTCCTCGTCGGCGGCGTTGCAGCGGCGTGGGCCTCGATCGTCGCGGCGGCGCTCGCCTGCGCACTCGAACTTGCCGTTTCGGGCACGTCCCCAGCCAATATCGCCGTTCCTGCGATGGGCGGGATCCATATGCTCATCGGAGTCGGAGAAGCGCTCATCACGTTCGGCGCTTTGGCATTTCTTTACGCCGCCCGCCGTGATCTTTTCGGGCGCGACCCCAAGACTTCCTCGCCCGGGGCGCCCGTCTACCTTTTCGGCCTCGGGATCGCCCTGCTGCTTGCAGTCCTCTCGCCCATCGCATCGGCTCACCCAGACGGGCTGGAATGGGTCGCCGGACAGAATGGATTCCTTGAGGCAGCCCGAGCTCCGATCTACCAAATCATTCCCGACTACCTCTTTCCCGGTGTCTCAAACAGGGCTCTGGCAACGGTTGTCGCTGGAATTGTAGGAACGCTTCTCGTCTTCGGAGTTGCGATGGGTGTCGCCCAGCTGTATCGAACGCCAAAGGAGGCCGCCTGAGGGAGGCGGCCGATTGCCGGGGGTGCAGCCAGCCTGCCTGTTGCTGCAGGCTGCACACACTGCGTGATCCCAATGCACGTCCATTACCTCGACCCTCACCGAACCCTCAACAGCCCCGTTCACGCCCTCGACGGGCGGGTCAAGTTCATTCTGTCTGTGGCGTTCATTCTGACGGTCTCCCTGACGCCCTTCGCCGCCTGGCCCGTCTACATCCTTCTGTTCGCGACGGTCTTATCGGTGGAGATACTGTCCCGCCTGGGGGTTGGGTATGTGCTGCGCCGGGCCAGCCTGGCCTTGCCCTTTGTGCTGGCGGCGTTGCCTTTGGTCTTCAGTATCGAGGGGACGAACCTGTTCTCCGTGACACTCGGCACGTGGACGCTGACCGCCTCGCTCGAGGGAATGGAGCGGTTTGTCAGCGTGGGGCTCAAGTCGTGGCTCTCCATTCAGGCGGCCATCGTCCTCACCTCCAGCACATCCTTCCCCGATCTGCTGCAGGCCATGCGCACCGTTCGTCTTCCGCGCCTCTTGGTGGCGATGTTCGGCTTGATGTGGCGATACCTGTTCGTCCTGGCAGATGAAGCACTGCGTTTGCTACGTGCGCGTGCGGCTCGTTCCGGGCGCCCCGTATTGCCGGCCGGCGGGGCTGACCTCCGGCCGATTCCGCGCCTCGTATGGCGCGCGCAAGTGTCCGGCGGCATGGCGGGCAACCTGTTCCTGCGAGCCTTTGAACGCAGCGATCGGATTTACGTCGCCATGCTGTCGCGCGGCTACGACGGTGAGGTGCGCAGCCTTCCGCTCCCGCCGCTGGCTCTTTCCGGATGGCTGACCCTGGCCGGCGGCCTTTCTGTGCTCGCCTTCCTTCTCAGCCTGGGGGCCCTTTTCTGGGGTTGAACTGGTGCATCACTCCATCGATATACGCCACTTGTCGTTCTCCTATCCGGACGAAAATCCAGCCCTCGAGGATGTTACGTTTCGCATCGCCCCGGGCGAGAAGGTTGCCCTCGTTGGCCCGAACGGCGCGGGCAAGTCCACCCTTCTGCTTCACTTGAATGGCATCCTCAGGGGTCAGGGCGAGATCATCATTTGCGGCCACACCCTCAGCGAGGCGACCCTGGGGCCGATTCGCGCGGCCGTCGGAATGGTCTTTCAGGATCCGGATGACCAACTCTTCTCGCCCACCGTTCTCCAAGACGTTGCCTTCGGACCGATCTACATGGGTTTGACTGAGTCGCGAATCCGCGAAAGAGTGAGGTCTGCCCTGGCGTCGGTTGGCATGTCCGGGCAGGAGAGCCGGGTTTCGCATCACCTGAGCAATGGCGAAAAGAAGCGGGTGGCCATTGCCTCCGTGCTGGCCATGGAGCCGGAAGTGCTCGTGCTCGACGAACCCACGGCCGGGCTCGATCCGCGCGGGCGGCGCAACCTGATGCGCCTCCTGCGCGATCTGCCGCAAACGATGTTTGTCTCCAGCCACGACCTGCACATGGTGGCCGAGCTGTTTCCGCGCACTATTCTCCTCGATCGAGGCCGGGTCTTTGCCGACGGGTCAACCCACGCCCTGCTGTCCGACCCGGACCTGCTTGAGGCGCACGGGCTCGAAGCCCTATGATCCCCACGCCTGTCGATTGGTGATGGACAGGGGA
>Ga0315274_10002317_pt1 | contig 28853 bp, 17 predicted proteins | sample YL17G02_20_MG_FD_203700 | JGI IMG/M metagenome (GOLD analysis project Ga0315274, IMG submission 203700) | Sediment microbial communities from Yellowstone Lake, YNP, Wyoming, USA - YL17G02_20 | ecosystem: Environmental > Aquatic > Freshwater > Lake > Sediment | place: USA: Wyoming | collected...
AGCAATGATTTTTCTAACTTTCATTAACTTACTAAACTGAACTGTCAATGATGAAGATTCGTCGGTTTTGTTCTCATACCAATCATAATATTCTCCCATCATTTCTTCATAATCTCTTGATGACAATCTTAAATAAACTGGGGAAATAATTTTGTCAGGTAAATCTAAAACTTCAGTTTTTAATCTTCTTAATGTTTGTTTTGAAGTTCTATCCCTTAACTCCTCAAGGTTTGATGCCCCCTGAACATTCCACACTTTTCTTTTACCTGCCATAAATTGATAACCTTGACAATATCTTATCGCGAATGCCATCCAGTTTTGTGCGACCGGACTTTCAATAATGTTTAAAAGATTATAATAATTCATAGGACGAGATGTCATTGGTGTTCCCGTTAATAACCATACTCTTTTAATATCTTTAACAAATGAGTTAATAATTTTTGTTCGTTGGGCTTGAGCATTAGATATCATATGTGCCTCATCTAATATAACCAAATCAAAATTACTTTGTAATAATAATGATGAATCTCGTTTCTTTGGGTCAGCATCGTGAAAGTTTTTTAGAATATCATAATTAACGATTACAAAATCATCTTCAGTTGAAAACTTTTTACCTTCAGAAATATACACGCTACGGTCGGTATAATTCTCAATTTCTCGTTGCCAATTAATTTTTAAAGATGCTGGACAAATAATTAAGATTTTCTTTACACCTGTCTCTAACGCCGCAATAATTGTTGATGTTGTATTATGTGTTACAATACCGTACTCAACAACATATAATTTATCGGGAGAATCTACCGATATACAGACACATTCATCTTCACCAAATTTTTCAATGTTTTTAATGTATCTACCGGTTGGGTATTTCTTTGGTTCAATATATCTTTCCGACTTTCTTTTTAATCGGAACGGATTCATACCTGAAGGTAATTTAATATTTAACCTATATGAGATATTACATTCAACCTTAACTCCATTTTTTTTATAATAACTTTTTCTTGATTTTTTTCTACAAATACCACCTAAAGTATGTACAATTTCGGCAACATCATCACACAGTTTTTCAGAAATAGTTGAAAATTCAGTTCCACAAAAATTCCCATTTTTTCTTAACATACAATGACCATCCGTATCCATTAACCCTTGTAAAATTGATAATCTATTTTTGATTGATGAATATTTGTATATTTCAGGAATAAATTTATTATGTGAACGGGAATCTTGTAATTTTAATTTGGTGATAGATTCTTTTAAGTTAATGTAACCTATCCTAACATTTTTATACGGAGTGTTTTCAATTAAATTGAATTCCCCCAATAATTCGTCGTAATCGTCATTATGAACCCCAAATTTCACACTTGTTTTAGTAAAATGACCATCACCTAAAGATAATCCTAAAAGATATGGATCAATAGGTAACGAATCATTATTATTAAATTGGATGGGTTTAACAATCGGAATTTGCCATTTATTATTACCATTTGATGATTTATAATAAGTTTCTATTTCATAATCTTTAGTTGAATTGACTCCCACACCTTTTATTGTAATTTTACCTCCCTCAAACATTTGTTTTGTGGATAAAACTAATGATTTTTTTATTCTGTTATTTTTTCTATTTTTACCATAATTTGGTGAAGAAACTGACCACAAATGTTCGTTACAACATAATGTATAAAAACCATCATTAAAAGTTATTTTATATAACTCTTTTTTTCCTTGAGGAAAAATACCTGTAACAGTACAGGGTTTACCATTACTACCAATAACACTATCTCCGATAAATAATTCGCCCATTTTTTTAACACCATTTGGGGTATAAATTTTTGAAGAAGTGATCATGGCTTTCCCGAGTCCCATATCGTCCGCAAGAATAAATCTTTTGGAACCAACTAATTTCTCAATTGCTTCTTTTTGGTGTGTAAGTGGTGGGCGGTGATCGTATTTACTGTAATCAATATCAACCTTCTCAATAGTGTGTGTTTTTATTAATGCTGATTTGGGAACCCAAAGTTCAGTTAATTCATCCTTCTCAAAGAATTTACCCCAAATATGATATGACTTTTCTTTTTCAACCAAAAGTTTTTCCACATAAATTTTTTCAGGAACTTCTAATAGATATTTTTCTTCAGCAAATTTTTTCGCAAAGTATGTGTCTAAATCAACCCATTTACGAGCAACCTTTGGTTTGACATCGTGATAAGTGTTTATGTAATCAGATTGGGTTCTAGTGGGATAAAATTTCTTACTCTTCTCTTTTTTAGTTTTTAATAATATGATATAGTTATTCGCACCTGAATAAACATCAAGTATTTCTAATGCCTTTTGTTCTATGGTTTTTGATACAATTTCCAAACTAATTAGTTTTTTATAATAATAATCAATATATAGATATTTATCAATAAAACAGTTTTTTATGTCAAATAAAGTGCCAATTACGAGATTGGGTAAATTTTTTGGAGAGAATGATTACTCCCTGGATATTTCACTAGGTGAGGAATGGTTAGTTGGTGATATGAACTTTACTTGCGTTCTTTATCGTGTTGATAGATATAAAACAAAAACTGACGATGTGTATGGTGAAACTGTTGAGGATGGAGTTAAATTTTTACCCCCCGTTGAGTTTAATGCATATATTCAAGTATCGGCACCTGAAAACAAAATGATGGGTTCTACAAGAATTGATCAGATGGAACCTGGTAATATTAGAGTTTCTGTATATCAAAAAACTTTAGAAGATTTAGAAATTGACATAAATTTTGGTGATTATATTGGTTATTACGAAAGTGAAACTGTTGTTAGATATTATACAGTTAATAATGATGGTCGTGTTGTTTCTGATAATAAACATACATATGCCGGATATAAACCATTTTATCGCACTATTAGTGCATCACCTGTCGGACCAAACGAATTTAGAGGATTATAATTATGGGATTACCAAAAAAAATAAAAAAAACATTACCACTAACTCAATCTAAAACCTTATACCCAAGAAGGGAGGAACTTAAGGAAATGATTGAGAGAGATGGGACTTATTTACCGAAATCGTTATTGCATGCCGATCTGGATAGAGGTTTTTTAGATTTTGTTAAAGACGAATTAAAATGTGTCGTTGAAGGTAAAATAGTTCCTATGGTGGACATTTTAATTTCCACTCAAAATTGGAGTCAGTTTGTTGAAACTTGGAATTTCCAAAACATAGATAAAAACGCCGAACCCCCATTCATTACGGTTATTAGAACTCCTGAAGTAAAATACGGATCAAACCCTGCATTAAGATATAACATTCCAAATAGAAGACAATATTATTACGCTCAAGTCCCTACTTGGGATGGACAAAGACACGGTATGGACATTTATAAAATTCCACAACCAGTACCTGTTGACATAAAATATACCGTTGCAATTATTTGTAATAGAATGAGGGAACTAAATAAGTTCAATCAAATTGTTCTTGAAAAGTTTTCATCAAGACAAGCGTATCAAAATATTAAAGGACATTACATTCCAATAGTTAATGATGAAATTACCGATGAATCAGTTTTAGATCTTGAGAAAAGAAAAGTTTATATACAAAAGTATTCATTCACTATGTTAGGATTCCTTATTGACGAAGAAGAGTTTGAGGTTCAACCAGCGGTTACAAGAATATTTCAAATGTATGAGGTTGATACTCAAACAAAAAAACGAAAACCGAAAAAAGAAGAACCAATTCCACCTTCAACATATGTTACAACATATCCCGATGGAGTTCTTGATTCGACTCAAACATTTGAATACACAGTAAACTTACATTTAACTAACACTTATAATGTTGATAGTTTTAGTGTATATGTGAATGGAGATTATTATGGAGACGGTTTGGATGAAATTCAAATTAATACTAACGATATATTAACCACATCAGTTATTAAAACAAATCCGTCAGAGGAAGGTAGATTAGAGTTTAGTCAAACCTATTTATAACTATTCCCCGTAGATATCTTTTTTTTCTTTACACTTCTCAATGATTAGGTTTTCTAAAAACCTATACATTTTAATCCCACGCTTATCACAATACTTCTTTAGTATATCGTGTGACTCAACAGAAATCTTCAGATTCTTTATTTTTTTAGGTTCTTCTTTCATAGGTAGAATAAAGGTAGAATAAAATCTCACCAAAATATAAATACTTTATTAGAAGTAAAGTTTTTGCTAAAATCACCAATATTTATATATAAAAATAAATCTATAAACAAAAAAAAACAAAATGGCAACTAACAGTAAAGTATTTGTATCACCAGGTGTATATACTTCAGAAGTTGATTTGAGTTTCGTTGCTCAAAGTGTGGGTGTAACCACGCTGGGTATTGCGGGTGAGACATTAAAAGGTCCCGCATTTGAGCCGATATTCATTAGAAACTTTGATGAATTCACAACATATTTCGGTGGTACTTCTCCTGAAAAATTCGTAAATACTCAAATCCCTAAATATGAGGCGGCATACATTGCGAAGGCGTATTTACAACAATCAAATCAATTATTTGTAACAAGAGTCCTTGGATTGTCGGGTTACGATGCGGGCCCATCTTGGTCAGTAGTAACCGTTGCAAATGTTGACCCGACTACTATTGGGTTTGATTGTGCAAGTGGGGTAACGGTTGATTGTGTTTTTGAATGTACTTCAGCACATACAATTGATTTCACCGTTCCTTTTAGTGGGTGTGATAATTCGGATAGTTCAATTAATTTCTTAAGTAATTTCCCTCCGGTTATACAAACTATCTTAACGGAACAATACAGACAATTTGATGGGGGAACCTCATCAATAGATAGTGATATCACTAATACTATTTTTAGTATCTTAACTTCAGATAATCCATCAACAGGATTAACAATTGATTATTTTGGTTCAATTGATCCGGATGATTATTCAGGATTTACAAACCCAACATTCTCGGCGGGGACACAAAACAATAGATTTGATGTACCTTCAGTTGATTTAGGTCAAACTGATTTAACATCACCTTTAAATGATTCTTGGTATTACGCATTATTTGATAATACAGGAAACGGAAATTACACAGGATATTCGTTTTATTCTTATGTTACGGGGGTAACTCAAACAACAACATCGTCTAACTGTGCATCTTTCTATGATTATTCAATTAGTGGTACATCGGCAAGTATTAACTATAACACAAATGTGATAAGTGTTTGTTTACCATCAGGGTTTACAGGGGATTTATCGGCATTAACACCTACATTTAGTGCGTGTACTACTGGTGTAACTGTAGGTGGCATCACTCAAGTTAGTGACGCGACGACTGTTAATTTCTCGGCGGGTACTCTTGAATATGTTTTAACATCGGGTGATGGTTCGGTGACTGCTAATTGGACGGTTAATGTTTATGAATTTAATCCTTGTGCGGTTTGTCCGGGTGACACAGGTGGTAATCAAAATGTTGGTGAAATCACAACTTGTTATTCAGGCGATGTAGTTGGTAGAGTTTATTTATACACAGGTAACTCATTTACAGATTATGACGATTTGGTTGTAACAACATTAAGATCTAGAGGTATCTCTTATTATGTTGATGGAAATAACCCAACTTGGGAAGTAACAGGAATTACTGATGTAACTCTTGATATGACAGGACCTTATTCTGGCGTATCAAGTAATCCATATTTACCATTTGTTGTTAATGTAACTAACTATCAAGGAGAATCGTTCTCATTTGAGACATCTATGAGTATATCAGATGCAAAATATGTGTCTAAAGTATTTGGTTCAAGTAACTTCGGTAAACCAAGAACAACAGTTCCATTAATGGTGGAAGAAAGATTCCAATCATTATTAAATTATGGATACAGACAAGGATATATTAGAGGATTAAATTCTCAATTAGTTTCACTTGATTCTGCTCAAAGTCAAAGTTCAACATCTATTGGTTGGTACTTGGATAGATATCAATCACCAAGTTCTCCTTGGGTTGTGTCTGAAGTAAGAGGTAGTAAAGTATACAACTTATTTAAGTTCTACACAATTGCTGACGGTAACGATGCAAACACAAGTGTTAAACTTTCAATTACAGATATTTCATTTGCTAACCAAACATTTACAGTATTAGTTAGAGATTACTACGATACAGATTCTACACCAACAGTTATTGAGAAATTCACTAATTGTTCAATGGATCCAAGTCAAAATAATTTTATTGCTAAAAAAATCGGAACTTTAGATGGTGAATACGAATTGAATTCTAAATACATTATGATTGAGTTAAATGAAGACGCTCCTATTGATTCCCTACCTTGTGGTTTTGAAGGATTCAATTTCAGAGAATATTCAGGAGCTAGATCACCATTCCCAATCTTTAAAACTAAATACGATTTCCCTGGAGAAGTTATTTACAACCCACCATTTGGTTTACCAACAGGAGGAGATAATGCAACAACAACAGGTGGTGATAACATTAGAAGAACATATTTAGGTATGTCTAACTTCTGGAGTTACGATCCAGATTTCTTTGAGTATGTTGGAAAAAGAAACCCAATCTCAACTTGTGATATTGAAGGTGGAGAATGGTCTTACAGAACGAGAGGATTCCATATGGATAAAAACGCTAGTGGAATTACTATCGGAAGTGCGTTCTCAACAAGTGGAACACCAAGATTCTATGTTGGTGATGCACCATTTGCTTCAGAACCAACAAATGAAACAAGTCCATACTACAGATTGTTCTCAAGAAAATTCACTTTGTTTGTTCAAGGAGGATTTGACGGATGGGATATCTATAGAGAACATAGAACAAACAGTGATAGATATGTATTAGGTAGAACAGGATTCTTAAATGGTTCTTGTCCTACGGACAGATACCCAACCGCATCAGGATGGGGAGCGTTCAAACAAATTTCTATCGGTGACGGAACAAGAAATTGGGCAAACACTGACTACTACGCATACTTATTGGGTATTAGAACATTTGCGAATCCTGAAGCGGTTAACATCAATGTGTTTGTAACTCCTGGTATTGATTATGTAAATAACTCTGATTTGGTTGGTGATACAATTGAAATGATTGAGTTTGAAAGAGCTGATTCATTATATATCACAACAACACCTGATTACAACTTATTCTTACCAACAACAACCGGACAAGATGGATTAATCTATCCTACTGAAGCGGTTGATAATTTGGACACTGCAGGTATTGACTCTAACTACACCGCAACTTACTACCCTTGGGTATTAACTCGTGATACTGTTAATAACACTCAAATCTATATTCCTGCAACTGCAGAGGTAACAAGAAACTTGGCGTTGACAGATAATATCGCATTCCCTTGGTTCGCAGCGGCGGGTTACACACGTGGTATTGTAAATTCGGTTAAAGCTCGTAAGAAGTTGACTCAAGAAGACAGAGATACTTTATATATAGGTAGAATTAACCCAATCGCAACCTTCTCTGATGTCGGTACTGTAATTTGGGGTAACAAAACTTTACAAGTTAGAGAATCCGCACTTGATAGAATCAATGTTAGAAGATTGTTATTACAAGCTCGTAAATTGATTTCTGCAGTTTCTGTGAGATTGTTATTTGATCAAAACGACGAACAAGTAAGACAAGATTTCTTAAATGCGGTTAATCCAATTTTAGATGCAATCAGAAGAGATAGAGGTTTATATGATTTCCGTGTGACAGTTTCAAGTGATACTGCCGACTTAGACAGAAATCAATTGACAGGTAAGATTTATATTAAGCCAACAAAATCACTAGAATTTGTGGACATAACATTCTATATCACTCCAACAGGGGCATCGTTTGATAATATCTAATAAAAGAAAAATCAAAGAAAAGGGAGATAAATTCTCCCTTTTTTTATTTGTCTAATATTTATTAATATGAATTATAGTGTTTTAACAAGACAAATCATTAATGAGATGATTAATGAAGTTGAGGAAAAAAAATACGGTTTAAAATATTATGCGTTTGATTGGGACGATAACCTGATGAAAATGCCGACTCAAATTATTTTAATGAGTGAGGACGGAGATGAGGTTGGTATGTCAACAGAAGATTTTGCAGAATATAGAACTGAAATTGGAAATACTCCTTTTGAGTATGAAGGAAAAACTATTGTCGGATTTGGTAAAGATCCGTTTAAATATTTTAGAACCGCTGGTGACTCAAAATTTATGAAGGATATAGAAACCGCACCATTAGTTAGAGGTCCTTGGTCAGATTTTGTTGAGGCGATTAATAACGGTTCCGTGTTTTCAATTATCACCGCAAGAGGACACAATCCAAACACCCTTAAAAAAGGTGTGTTAAAATTAATTTTAATGGGTAGAGGTGGACTAGACAAAGAAAAACTTGTGGAAAGCCTTATTAAATATAGAGAGATTATGGGATTGAAACCGGTTACCGATGAAAATTGGTTAATTAGGGATTATCTTGATAGATGTAAATTTTATCCTGTAAGTTTTGGGGAAGGTTCCGCAACCAACCCGGAAGAAGGGAAAGTTAGAGCGATGGAAGAATTTATTAACTATGTTAAAAGAATGTCATTCAGATTACAGAAAAAAGAATATCAACTTATAAATGATATTAGTAATAATTTTGTTCCGGTAATGCCTATGGTAGGTTTTTCAGATGATGATATAAGAAATGTTGATGTAATGAAAAAACATTTTGAAAAGAAACCAGATAATATATTAAGAACTTATCATACTAAAGATGATGAAAAAACTATGCTAGAGGGACTAGTTAAGAGAACAATATTAAAAATTAAATCAAAGTAAACAGAAAAAATTTTACAACGATATATTTATATATAAAATAAACAAAAACTTAAAAGAAAAAAATTATGGCTGATTTGTTAATGAAAATGCCAGTTCCTTACGAACCGAAAAGACAGAACCGATTTATTATAAGATTCCCATCTTCATTGGGTATAAATGAATGGTTCGTTGAAAGTGCATCTAGACCATCTATCAAAGTCAATTCAACTGAAATACAATTCCTAAATACTTCAACATTCGTTGCTGGTAGATTCAATTGGGATCCAATTACGGTTAAGTTCCGTGATCCTATTGGACCATCTGCAGCACAAGCGTTGATGGAGTGGGTTCGTCTGTGCGCTGAATCGGTAACAGGTCGTATGGGTTATGCAGCTGGTTACAAAAAAAATGTTGACATTGAGATGTTAGACCCAACAGGTGTTGTTGTTGAGAAGTGGATATTAGAGGGAACATTTATGACGGATGTTAACTTTGGTACATTGTCTTACTCACAAGATGCGTTGGCGGACATCAGTGCTACGCTTCGCATGGATCGTTGCATATTGGTGTATTGATTTTTTATCAACAATTAAAATACATCTATCCATAGACAATATTGTTAAATTCCTGTATATTTATATATATGGGAATTTTTATTTGTAAAATATGTGAAAAAGAATGTGAAGGAATTAATTCTTTACGATCACATTCTATTCAGAAACATAATATCTCCGCAGAAGAGATATATCTTAATTATATTTTAAATGGGGTAAAACCTAAATGTGAATGTGGATGTGATGAAACAACTAATTTTATATCGGTAGGTAAAGGATATTCTAAATTTATACAATCCCACCATAATAGAGTTCCGGGTAAAAATAATTACCACAAAAATCCTGAAACACATCAAAAAGCTATAGACACTCAAAAGAAAAATTGGAAAGAAGGGAAGTATAAAGGTTGGTGGGAAGATAAAACCCCGGAGACAATAAAAAAAATTGAGGGTATTAAAGAAAAATTACGGAACAATAAAGAAAGAGGTAAAAGAATATCTGAAAAATTAAAAGGTATTCCAAAATCTGAAGAATCTAAAATAAAAAATTCGGAAACTCAAAAAAAAAGATTTAGAGAAAACCCTAAACTAAAAGAAGAGTTGTCAAAAAAAAGAATTAAATGGTTAAAAACAAAACAATCTAACAATAAAACTAAATTAGAAATTAAGTTTGAATCAATGTTAAATTTATTAAATGTTAAATACCAATATCAGTATGAGTTTGAAAAAAGATTGTTTGATTTTAAAATATTAAATGAAAACATACTAATTGAAGTTGATGGGGATTTTTACCATTGTAACCCAAATACTAAACATTCGGAAATTTTATATGAAACACAAAAACTAACCAAAAAAAATGATGAATATAAAAATTTATTATGTCAAAATCACGGAATAAAATTACTTCGTTATTGGGAAAAAGATATTATTGAAAGACCTGAATGGATTATATCTGAACTAAAGAAAGAATTATGTTTACAAAAACCATAACTAAATTATCTTTTTAACAAAAAGAAATTATGGAAAACAATGTTGCCGAATATGGACAAATGGAGTTTAATTTACCCCACGATGTTGTAAAATTACCTTCAGGTGGGATTTTTTACAAATCAAAAAAGAAAAGTGTTAAAGTTGGTTATTTAACCGCATCTGACGAAAACACCCTTTCAAATATTAACCCAAACAAATCAATTAGAGAAAGTATTGTATTACCTTTATTAAGGAATAAGGTATATGAATCAGATTTGAGACCTGAAGATATGTTAGATGGTGATATTGAGGCGTTAATGATTTTTTTAAGAAATACATCATTTGGACCCGAGTATAACCTATCCATTAAAGACCCTGAAACTAATAAACCATTTGAGACATCAATCTTATTGGATGAATTAAATATTAAAAAAGTTGATGTATTACCTGACAATAATGGACACATAACAACAACATTACCAAGAAGTGGTAATTCCGTTAAACTTAAATTTTTAACTATTAGGGATTTAATTGAAATTGACGATATTATTGATCAATACCCTGCGGGTAGAATACCACCATCACATACAATACGATTAAACAAAATGATTGTTAGTGTTGATGGAAATGAAGACATCGGATTTATTTCAAAATTTGTGGATACAATGCCAATTATGGATTCAAAACATATTAAGAAATTTATGTTAGATAATGAACCAAGATTAGATTTAACTAAACAAGTAATCGCCCCGTCAGGAAAAAAAGTAATGGTAGACATTTCTTTTGGGGTGGAGTTTTTTCGCCCTTTCTTCTAACCACGCTAAATTTTTACTTGACGAATATTACATTCTTGCAAAAATTTTAAGAACATCTTATACCGAATTTTTACAAATGCCAACTTATATTAGAAAATATCTGATTGATAAGATTATTGAAGAACATAAAAAAACATCTTAATTTGTATTTATTAATAAAATATTATAATGTTAAAATTCGCCGAAGGATCTAAACCAGAGAAAGAATCAAATGCGTCAACAACTTCATATAAAGGTATTGATGCATTTACTGAAATCACCAATCTACTAACAGGAAGTGGGAATATCCTACAAAGAATTTTTTCAAAAGTTAACGAAAAGGTAGGGTTTGAGGCGATATTAAATGCAACTAGAGAGTTAGATCAACAATCTGCTGATTTAGTTAAAGCTTTAGGTGTTGGTAGTAAAAGATCGGAAGAATTAATCGGTGTTATTGCGGACACGATACCAGATATTGTTGGTATGGGTTTAGACGCTAAAACCGTATTTGACACATATAACGATGTTATAGATACCTTTGACTCCAACATAATTCTAAGTAAAGAATCAATTAAAGATTTAGCAGCAACAACTAAAGTAACTGGAGTATCAACAAAAGAATTAGCGGAAGGGTTTAGAGGTGTTGGTGTCAGTATTAGTTTGGTTGGTGATAGAATGGTTGATGTTGCTAAAATTGCAAATCAAGCGGGAGTTACCGTTTCTTCAGTATCTGCTGGGGTTGTTAAGAATCTTGGCAAAATGAATCTTTATAATTTTGAGGGAGGTGTAAAAGGTTTAGCAAAAATGGCGGCACAAGCGTCAAGATTGGGGATTGATATGGAAAAAGTTTTTGAGGTAACCGCAAAAGTGTTTAATCCCGATGGAGCTATTGATTTAGCGGCTTCATTACAAAGATTAGGTGTTGCATCAAGCGAATTATTAGATCCATTAAGATTGATGGATTTGGCACAAAACGATCCTACAGAGTTACAAAATCAAATTGTTAATATGTCAAAAGATTTTACTCGTTTTAATGAACAAACCAAATCATTTGAAATACTTCCCGGAGCTAAAAGGAGAATGAAGGAAGTTGGTGAAGCTTTAGGAATGACAGGAGGGGAGTTTCAAAAAATGGCATTAAACGCCGCTAATTTTGATATGAAACTTAAACAAATTAAGTTTTCACCTGATGTTAAAGATGAAGATAGAGAACTTGTTGCGACTATGGCTCAATTTAATAAAGGGGGTGTTGCCGAAGTCAAGATTCAAGAGATGAAGACAAACGAGAAAGGCGAACAAGAATGGACGGGTGAATATATTACAAAGGCAGTTGGTGACTTGAAAACTGATGATATTGAAAATTTAAAAAAATCGCAGGAATTACAAGGTAAATCAATGGAAGAAATTGCATTTGATCAGTTAAGTGAACAAAAGAAATTGAATTCATCTATTGATAAATTTTTAACAACACTCCAATATGGTGCGGGTAGTTATAAAGGTACTCAAGAATTGTATAAAAAGGGGTTAGGTTCGATGACAAAAGCCGTTAAAGGAAAAACTCCGACAGTAAACGAAGTTAGGAAAACTCCTGACGATGTAAATAAGGGACTTAAAGAATATGGTATTGATTTAGAGGGAGGGCTTAAAGGTCTTAACGATATGTTAACGACATTAGGGGGTCAAATCACTAGTTATGTGAATAATACTGTCAATGGCTCAATTTCAGTTAATGACTTTGAGATTAGAACATTACCCCAAGATAAATTGGTTATGGCTGGAGGAACTAACATTGACGGTTCTAAAAATAGTAATACATCATCAAATATGGCATCAAATGAAGTTAATATGACACATACATTCAACTTCTCTAATTTACCGAGTTATGTGACTTCAACTGAAGTTGAACGAATATTAAAAGAATATACTCAAAACTCCCAAAACGCCCTTGCAATGGTAACCGCAGCAGGGAAAGTTAATAATGGATTGACATCCTAAAAATAAAGGTAATTTAAAAAATACTTTTTAGGTATTTATAGAAAAAGATAAAATATGTCAGAGAGTGTATTATCATTTGCTTCATCATCTACATTTAGAAATAGTTTAATTGCTAGAAATTTAGCACCTTATCAAGTACAAGGTGTGTATACACCCCCTGCGGGAAATGTTACATATGAAGTATCACCACTTAATAACAGTAATGTTATTGATTCTCCCGACACATATATCTCAACCAATCAATTTGCCCAACAACTTTATCCGTTAAACGAATACGGACCTGATGGTGGTTTTATTGGTAAATATTCTATACCTGGGGCTCCTTATCCTGTTGAATCAAATAAGGGTCCTTATGATCCAAACGACACAATATTAGATTTAGTTAACGAATTTTATATTGATGCGGCATATATCCAAAACAAATACGGTCCTGAAGGTGGATATAAGGATTTATACATCATTACCGATATTGTTACATCAAATAAATTATATCTCCCATATTGGGATCCATCAATATTTGTCCCATCATTTTATAGTCCATATGAAATTTTAACAAGTAGTAACCCAAATGGTTCAAACGGAACTTTATCTCAAGATTCGTATCTCGCTAAAATTGGTGCAACACAACTTAAAGGATATTTTGAAGATAGAATTGCTGCCGAATTAGAACAATTAACTATTGGTTCACTTAATCTTGATACATTATCAGACCCTTTCAGTGCGAGTTTATTAGCGTCAGGACAACAACCATTCTTTATAAAGAATTGGAAGATTACCGTCCCTGAAAACCCTTTATTAGCCGCAGTTTCATTTGCAAATAGATTATCGGGAACATATTTTCCTGTGTCATTTATTCCCGGAGATTATTTTGATGAAAACAATCCTGAAGCAAATGTTTCGGGTGGTTTAAATGTTTTAAATAATTTAACGGGAGGTGCTTTAGGTGGTATTTTAAACAAAACTAGAAACCCTTCTGAAATATTTTTAGCGAATACAGGAAACGGACAACAATCAATATTATTTGGTAATTTAAATTATAACTTATACCGACCTACATATAAGAAAAACCTTATACAAGGGGTGTCACAAGCAATCAACAACCTATTTAACGGAGATAACGGGGGAGGGGGGTATTATGTCGGGAGTGAAAATGCGGAACCAGGATTAATAACAAGTCCGTCAAATGAAGTTGCTACCGATAGATTTGGTAAACAACAAGCAACGATTGTTTATGGACCTGATGAATTAGGTAAATTATATGAGGGTAATGAAGGTAAACTTAATTTTGGTTTAGCGGCAAAATCGCATAACGATGGTGATGGTATTGACGGTAGATTTGTTTGGACATCACCAAAATATAGGCCTAACGCAGGTTTTAAAGTTGGTAAAGGTGGGGAAACATTTCAACAAGACACTGAATTTAATATAATAGAAGCTCAATATAGTCAAAATCAATCAATTGATGTTCCATTTAAAGGGGGTTCTATATTAGACAACACTCAAAGAATTATTGATGCTGCGGACAATGTTCAAGGGGCAAAACGACTTAAACACGTTGGTAACGCAATAAGTCAAGTTTCAAAAGTGTTTAACGATGGTTATAAAGAATTAACAAAAGGTTCACAAGTAATTGCGTATTACGACTCAAGTACGGGGAGTAATGTAATTGGCGAGAGTGGGTTTGAAGTTGGTAGAGAGTATTGTAGAATCTTCCAAAAAGACACACCATATTATACATATGCCGATTTACAAAAAACTGATGGTATTACCACTTCAGGAAGAAGATTTAATAATTCAGTGTTGGATAATACTTTTAATTTAAATATTGCTCCGTTAAGAAATCCTGGATCAACTAATATTGTTGATAATAAAGTTAAAAAATATATGTTCTCACTTGAAAATTTGGCTTGGAGGACATCAAGTGAACCGGGATTTAGATATGATGATTTACCTGTTTGTGAAAAAGGATCAAATGGGGGTAGAGTTATGTGGTTTCCACCATATAACATAACATTTAGTGAAGATAGTAAGGCGAGTTGGAACCCAACGTCATTTTTAGGTAGACCCGAACCTGTTTACACATATAAAAATAGTTCAAGGTCAGGAACATTAAGTTGGACAATAATTGTTGATCACCCATCGGTTATGAATACAATTGTTAGAGAACAACTTAAAACTAGAACACCACAAGAAATTAATTCAATAATGGATTCATTCTTTGCGGGTTGTGTAAAATATGATATATATGATTTAGCGTTAAAGTTTAATACAATACCAACTTCTGAATTATATACTTACCAACAACTTTTAAATGATCCAACAAAAACGGAGGAAGAAAAAGAAATTATAATATCAAATATTTCTGTGGATAATTCAAAGCTTAATAGTACAGATAGCGATAATGCCGAATCGGTAAAAAATTCAAAAGATGTTAAAAAAGGTTCTAATGTTGAGGAAACAATTAGTTTTACTGAATTGAATGATAATTTTAAAGATTATGCATTTTATTTTGAAAACGATTCTCCGTTTTATAATCCAAGTAGTGTTATTAAAAATCCTTCAGATCCTGCGGAGTGGAAAATTGCTGGACCTGCATCTAACGAATATGAGACATTAGGACTTAATCAGAATTGGGATTATGAACAATATTATAATTTTTACATAGGATTAAGAAATATAAAATATAAAACTAATGTTCCTGCAAAATGTTTTGTTTCAGGAACAACTGAACCGTTTCTGAAGGAAGGAGTTCAACAGTTCTTTGATAATGTTGTTATTGATAATTTTAATTACATTAATAACAATTTATTAGTTAAAATTAAAGAATTTATTGTTGATAAAAAAGGAACCATAACAATAGAGTTACAAGGTTCCGCATCTCCAATACAAGCACCAACATATAATCAATATCTTTCAGATAGAAGAATTGATTCAGTTCTTAAATGGTTTAAAAAACAAAATGTTGGTGGTGAGAGTTTCCAAAAGTTTTTTGATGAAGGTAAATTAATAGTGAAGGCGATAGGTTCAGGAGAAGAAACTAATGTTTCTCCAAAATCTAAAGATGGTACGAACTTTACAATTGATTGTCGTAAAAATATTGTGGATGGTGCAACGCCCACAACGGCTAAAATTAATAATTATGGCGGTGAATGGTATTCAGTTCCGGCAATGGCTTGTAGAAAAGTTAGAATCGCATCTATTCTTGCGACGTATGTTCAAGAACCTAAACCTGAAGAAATTGACGAAGTAATAACCGAACCAATAGTATTACCAAACACTAATGGAAATACAACAGTTAATATACCACCACTTAAAATAATTGAAAAGCCAGATCCAATTAAAAAACTGAAAGATGGTATTTCTAAAAAAATATTAAGACATTTATTCTCTGAATGTGATTATTTTGATTTAATAAAAGAAAGTGATCCAATGATATTTGAAAGTATTAAGGATAAGGTAAAGTATTTTACACCGGCTTTTCACTCAATCACACCTGAAGGATTAAATTCTAGACTTACATTCTTACAACAATGTATGAGACCTGGACAAACAATCCCTGTAATTGGACCTGATGGACAACCAAAGTATAATGACGCTAAAAACACGGCATTTGGAGCACCTCCTGTCTTGGTGTTGAGAATTGGTGATTTTTACAATACTAAAATAATACCTAATTCATTAGGAATACAATATGATCCATTAGTTTTTGATATGAATCCTGAAGGTATTGGCGTACAACCAATGTTGGCAAAAATATCATTAGGGTTTGATTTCATTGGTGGGCACGGTTTAGCGGGACCTGTAAAACAATTACAAAACGCATTATCGTTTAACTATTATGGTAATACCGAAATATATGATGAAAGATCTGTATCAACGGAAAGTGATTCAGAAAAGGCGAAAGAAATGGTTGCTAAAATAGTTAAAGGTGCGGGAACAGCAACACCGACAGTAGGAGTAAACGATATTTCAAACCAACAACCACAAAAAGGGGGGGGAACTATTGGGACAATATTATCGGCAAAATATGTAAATAAGAATGAGGTTGAAGAAGGTGATATGAATTACGCCACATTAATTAAAGAATTGTCGGAAGGAACTAAAAATTATTTCACAACAATAACAAACCAACTTAAAACAATAACAAATACTACTAATATGGGTATTGTAGGATTAGTTAGTAGTGATAGAAAATTTGATAATGGTGAGTTAAATCAATACGAAACATCTTTGGATGATATACCTTTATATGGTAGATCATTGGAAATTGAAAAAAATGTTAGTAAGTTAATTAAAGATACTTTATCTGATGTTAAAAATGATAAAGATCCGATTTCATATTTTATTGATAAAGATTCTAAAATTTATGATGTTCTTAATTCTCAATCAAGAGAGTTAAGGGCTAAATTAGAAGAAGAAGTTAGTAAAATGGAGTCCGAAATAAATAACATAGTTATTGGACCGGTTAACACTATGACTTCATACCAAGAAAAGTATAATTATACTTTGAGAAAAATGGATGTTGTTTGTGATAAATTGGACGGTATTAAATTGGGTACTGGGGAATATAAAGTGTATACATTAACTGGTGATAATATTAATAATATCATTAAAGTGTATATAGATGCGAACCCAACTTCAGTTGGGAATAAATTAGCGAATTATAATAAAATATTGGATGATGGTATATTAAAAAAGATTAACTATAATGATAATAATTTTGATCCAATTACTAAAGCGTTTGCAGGATTTGGTGATGAAACCGCAAGCAGACGATTTTATATGACAATGTCACCAATATTTTTAGATGATAATAAATTTAATGCGTTTGTCAAAAATTTAACGTCAGGACCTAAAATAGATAAAAACCCACTATTGGTTAAAGGTATTGAAAAATTATCAAACGATTTTAAGGTAAAATGTAAAGAAGAGCACGACGCGGAATTAAAATTCTTTGATGATTTAATGAAAGGTAGTGATTACCAAACATATGAAAAATATGAAATTACCGAGTTTGACACTAAAGTAGGATACACCACAGATAAAGTTGGGAATAATCTACAAAAGAAAAATAGATTAAAGGATTTATATTTAGATGTGAATGTAAACACGAATAATAAAACATATAATGGAAAAGTAACTTTCACTTAATTATGGCTTTACAATATTATAACAGATATAACCAATTTTTACAAAACGGACAACAAACAGTTGTTCCGTATGTGGAATTACCTGATAAAACTTCTGATAAAACATATATCTATAAAGTCGGAACATCAAGATTGGATAAAGTATCTCAACAATTTTATGGATCACCACTCTTTGGGTGGTTAATTATGTTAGCAAACCCACAATTTACAGGATTTGAGTTCAACATACCCGACGCCGCTATATTGACAATACCGTATCCTTTACTAACTTCATTACAGGACTATAAATCAACATTAGAAACACATTTTTTCTACTATGGTAGATAACGGAGAAAACATATTGGTAGAATTTGATTACCAAAACATATCGGTAATTGATCCAAATAAAGTCGTTGATCAAAACGGAAGGGCTAGTGAACGACTTATTAATCAAGAAGATTTAGTATTTTATGCTAATTTGGAATGTTCTGTATTACCTAGAACAAAATTGGCTATCGGAGTTCCATTGAATGATACTATTAGAACAATATCTGTGGGTAAAATTAATTTTTTGAATCCCGGAGAAAAAAATTTTTTAGATACTTCATATACTGATGAAATAACAGGACAAGATACATTACAAGGTAAAGGAATAAACCAACAAAGAATTGATAAGGTAACAAACCCTAATCAAAGTAATGACTATTTCTATAGACAAGAAACATTATCTAATGGAGACGTAGGTGCAACTGATACAGGAATGTTGGGCATCACTCAAATAAATGTCTCATACGGTACCGACTTCTTACCTGTTATAGATATAACAATGGAAGATGTTAAAGGTAGAGCGTTATTTGAAGCCGGAGGTAACTCACCATACGCAGCATTTTTCCAACTACCATATCCATTATTTTATTTAACATTAAAAGGTTATTTAGGTAAAGCAGTTAGATTACCACTTATGTTACAAAACTTTACCGCTAGTTTTGATCCAAGTAGTGGTAATTTTAGAATACAATTAAAAATGTATACATACAAATATAGTATTTTAGCCTACATTAATTGGCAGGAGATGATGTCAACACCACTAATGTTCCAATCGGCAATTGAAACAATACCACAAACAACAACAGGAAATGGAAATAAAAACGATAAAGTTGTTAGTGGATGGTCTAGTAAGGGTTATGCTAAAATGAAAGAATTATATGCCGAGTATAAATCTAAAGGATTAATATCAGATAATTTCCCTGAAATAACAATTCAAGAGTTACAAATAAATTTAAACACCTTTTTAAAAAATATAATTGATCAATACCCAAAAACTAACACGGATGTGTTAAATAGTATTGACGATTATGCAAAAGTATTGGACAAGTATGAAAGTGAGGTTCTCCTGTATTCATCTAGTGAATCTTATTCTTGGTTTAACAAATATTTGGATACAAAAAATCCATTTGTCACAAAAACATCTCCGGGTCAAAAAGATGGATATATTATTTATCAATTTAAAAAAGAATATTTAGAAAAACAACAAGAAGCGTTGTCTGAATTATCAAAAATTGTTAAATCAAATAACAACTTATTAAACAGTAATTCGGTTTTTGGTGAAGGAAAACCAAATAGTATACCTGTGGACATTTTTGTTGATATACAAAAAAAAACTAGCACTTTTTATTATACAACAAATTCTGATGGGATAGATTACAGAAAAACATATTCGTTAAGAACTGGTAAACAACCTAGTAACGAATTTACATCAATTGAAACAACATATAGGTCACAATTTGATTCATCACTAAAATTCTTTTTTAAAGGAAAGTCATCTTTTACCGATAAAATAACGACGATTAGAGAAAATTATCAAACTAAAAAACAGGCAATAGAAGAGCAACTTACTAAAGATTTAGTTTTAAATATAAGTAAAAGTGCTAGTGAAGGAGGTATAGGTTTTTCACCAACAATAAGAAATGTCTTGGCGGTTTTCTTCGCTCAAGGTGAAGCGTTTTTAAGATTACTTGATGAGGTTCACACTAAAGCTTGGGATTTAAGGGATGATGCTAATAGAAAAGATGCGGTGTTATCAACTAGTAGTGTTGACTTAAAAAACTTAACAGTTGAAGAAACACCGATATATCCTTGGCCTCAAGTCATTGTTGAAAACAATCTAAAAGAAGGTGAAAGATATGAATTAAAATATCCTGGGGATACAAGTATTGCGACTAAAATTAGGGCTTATCAACCTGAAATATGGCCGGAGGTGGAATTTGTTGAGGAATTTATAAAAGCGACTTACGAAAGAAAAGTACCTACAAAATTCCCAACGGACACTAACAATTTATTACTTAAACCAAATAGGTTAAGTTTTAATGCGATTGAATTTCCAATCAATAATCAAGTGTATCAAAATGTGGAAGAAGTTAAATTTTTCTACGAGATATATGAACGATTATTACTTAATTCATTTTACAGTAAATTAAGTAGGGATTCTAACAAATTGAATAATATGTCAGAATACTATTCCGAAGCGGAAGTATTAAATATGTTACAATCGTTAGGTAATGATAATCCATTTTTAACTAAAAAATTAAAAGAGTATGATTTAAATTCGGGGGTTTATTTATCATTTTTAAAACACATATCAAATGGTGGCACGGGAGAATCTTGGCAAAACTATATTAGAGGAGAGTTTAATACTTCGTATATTAAAAATGATATTAACACATCATTCAAGTTATATAATCAAGATATCCTAACCAATGAAAAATCACAACCATTAATATCAATTAAAGATAATGCTCCGGCTAAAGATTATTTTGGTAATAAGAATATTGTTGAAAATTTTGATTTTACCGATACATACCCAATAACTAATTTAGGTTGGGTAAATAATTATTTAGCGGGAGGAAAGGGTATTCAGAAAAAAGAAGATGTATTTAAAACTAATCAGGTTTTAGAATATAATACGATAATAAAAAGTATTACAAATTATGATGATGTTGTAAACTCAAAAGATAAACAACCTGTAACTAGTTTTAATTATAAATCAAATAAAAGTGGGACATTTGGACAAACTATTAATTTATCGGATTTAAAAACTTTTTATAAGACAAGAAAAATAACTGAACAATATACCACTGAAGGTAATCTTTCATATTTTGACTACACTAATAAATTAACTTCAGAACAAACAACCTCAATTTTAAATACTCCCTATTTTATCAATGCAATACAAAAAGGTGTTTACGATTTTAGATACACAAATAATTTATACCCATTCAAATCTGCATCTTATTTATTTTTGAATAGTTTACCATTGGCAACACTACGAGAAAAATATAAAGAAGATAATGATGGTAGTTCATCTGATTTGGATTATATTATCTCAACATTTAAAAAATATGGGGGAATTCATAGAATACCATATGCTTGGATATTGAAGTATGGTTCTATTTGGAACAGATACAAAACTTGGATTAAAGATGGTGTGGATATTCTTGATGATGTTTGGACTGACTTTAATTATTCGGACAATTATGACCCAGGAAATAGTGCGGTTACCAAAACCTATTCATTAGTTATTGATGGAGTTCCCCAAAACATCGTATTACAAGATACTATTACTAATGGGGTAAATTCACAAACAAGAATTAACACAGGGTTCTATCCCAAGTTAATTGATGATTTTAATGTGTTTTTACAAGGAAGACGAGTATTTGAAACACAAGTACAAATTAGTGGTGCTACAACAATATCTGGAAATGTATTAACTGTTATTAGTGTTAGTGGGAATGATTTATTTAGCGGTGCTATTTTATCGGGAACTAATATTACTTTAGGAACGACAATCACAGGACAAACAAGTGGTACTATTGGTGGTGTGGGGGTGTATGGTATAAATATGCCTCAAACCGCAACAACCGCAATTAACTTTTTTGTTACCAATCCACCGGCACAGTCATACTCAAATAGTGAAATACAAACAGTTTTAAATAATGGAAAATTATATTTAAAATCAGCCGCAGGATCCACAATAAACGGTTTACCTGGATTTGATTCAGGAAACTCAAATAGATCATTAAATTTAAAATCTTGGAGTTGTTTTGTTGAGACATCAGATGGTAACAATATATATCCGATGCCGTCATTTGGTTCTTCGGTAAATCAAACTAAAGACGAGTGTTTTAAAACTAATGGTGATTTGGTGACAGAAGTTGTTAACAACCCCGCAGTTTATAATGGTTCAGTAAGATTGTTTTGGAAAGCACCGAATTATGGATATTTTGACAATGATAAGTTATCAAAACCATTACCAAATAGTTATTTGAAACATATAAAAAATAATGAGGAAATACAACAAGCGTTTTCAATTAGTGGGGTGACATCAGAATATTCAAAAATTAGTGAATTATTTACAACATTTGAAAAAGATATTTTAGATATAATGGAGAACGAGTTTTTAAATTTTAGTCGTTCAGTATATAATTACAACACAAATATAAAACCAACTCTTGGTACTGACACCACAAATGAAATTACTAATAATAATTTCCAATCCTTGATGAGATCTTTAATGAAGGTGCCAAAACCAAAAGATAATGTAAACGGATCGGTAACTATTAATGAAATTCAGGAATCACAAGTTAAAAATTTCCAACAAGTGTTAGGTTCTTTTATGGAATATAAAGTTACTATGAAATATGGTAACCCATCAAATTTTGATAAAAAATTATTCTATTCGTATTCAAATCAAATCATAATTGATCCGTATAGTTTCCAAGGGTATAATGTTGGTTCACCAAATAGTTTACCAAGTGCCGGTGGGACAATAACTTTATTACAATCTAAAACACAAAATCCTGAAACTTGGAAAACTTTGGAAACATATGTTGGTTTTTCAGAAATACCTGAATTAGTATATGATGATAATGGTTCATATATAACCGACTTCTTTTTGGATATGAATATTGAGTTCACCGATAACTCAATTAAAAGATTATCACCATTAATTAAAATATACGCAACCCAAAAGTTGGAAGATAGTAATTTCAATTCAACCAAATTCAAAAATTTAATGGACAGTTACATTAACAAAAGTAACACATATATTAATACTTTATTGGATTTAGAAATGACTAAATTGAGGAAAGAACTTCCTAATGTTAATATTAGTCAGACAAACTCTAAAGTTAGAGCCGATTACGAGGGGGAACAAACTAGATACGAATTGTGGGACTTATTTAAAAGTATTAACGATACTTGGATTTCAGGAACTGATTTTAAAAACAAAACTTTATTTGAAGATGTTCTTTTAATGGACAGAGCGAGTAGAGATGTTGGACAACAAATATATGTTGATATTTTTGAATTAAAAACTTTAATAGATAGCTCACTTGCAACAAATAGAATGTTGGACACTATAAACACAATACTAACTCAAAATAATTTTGTGAGTTTTGTAATTCCCGCATTTGCAAATTTTTACAACATTAAAGATGTGAGTAAAAATGCTACACCAAGACCTGAAGGTAGTTTAGAATTTGCAAATAGTTTATTTGGGACTTATTTAAATGTTGATTATAGGGAAACCACATCAAAATTTGTTTGTTTCTATGCTAATAAACCAAGTGAACATTTGGAAATTAACGATAATGTTGATTATAGATATAGAGACGATGCTTTTGATTTAAGAAGAGCGACTGACAATCCATTGGTAGAGAGTCAAGAAAATAAAACAGATTGGTCAACATCAAATAAAGTTGTTGGTTTCAATGTGGATATTGGACCACAAAATCAACAGATATTTAAACAACTTGACATTTCTCAAGATCCGGGATTACCAACTACCGAATCTTTAGAAGTTTTAAACCAAATGGCTAATCAGTCTAGAAATAGAGGAAGTTACACGCAGAGTGTTTCATTATATAATGTTTATAAAAATAGAAGTTATAAATGTAGTATTGATATGATGGGTAATGCGTTGATACAACCTATGATGTATTTTAACTTAAGAAATGTTCCATTATTTAGTGGTCCATATATGATAACCAAAGTGGCTCATAGAATTTCTGAAAATGGGTTTGACACAACTTTTGAAGGACAAAGACAACCTTTTTATAGTATACCTAAAATTGAAAGTTTTATACAATCAATTAGTACTAAAATATTACAAGATATCCGAGAAAGAATTAAACAAAATGAAGGAACTAAAGAAAACCAATCTTTAAATGTTTTGTCTCAAATGGCGAATAAAATGGGTAATGTTAGTGAGAATTACACAACACTTAATGTGAATCAAGCTTGTTCCGGATTATTAGATGAAGCGTATAGGAATTATGTAAACGCCGAAAATTTAACAACGGAACCAATTAATAAAAATGATGTTGTTAATATTATAAATAAATTAGTTAGAGAAAACAAGAATTATAATAATGAGGATTCAATAATTTTGGGTTCATTAATTTATAGTATTATGGTTGTTGCAACAAAACCATCCGATGTTTTTAAAACTTATGGTAACAATTATGGATTAGTACCTTTAATTACAAATTATGGTGGTTCAAATGTTTATTTTGAAGGTAAGTATTATTGTAATACTAAAAACATTCCTTTGGCGGTGTTCCCATCTTTTGATAAGTTTGTTATTTTTATGATTGAAAAATTTGGACCTAAATTAGGTGATATAAAAAATTACACATCTGGAAATAACAACACTACTAATCAAACTAAATATGGAAAAGCGTTTTCTAAATTTTATATGAACAATTACCCAACTAATGAAACCGAAAAACTGTTTGATAGATTAATTGAACAAGATCAGAAAAAATTAGAAAAACTTTTTGGTGATTCGTATACTGAATACTATAGTATCCTTCAAAAAGGTGGGTAAAATAAATTACAATTATAACAACAAAAAGTAATATTGAGCAATATGGACAAATTAACTCAATACTTTAATTTTTTGGAATGTTATGATATTTATAAATAAAAATAGATATGAATAATACTAAATTAATTTTGGATAACTACTTGGGTAAAAACACAAGAGTTACGGAAAAAGATAAAGGGAATGGTTATAAAGAAGTTTGTGATTTAGATACTGGAGATTGTTACACCCTTAGAATGAAAGATGGTTTAATTGAACGAGTTGACAACACGATGAACACAAATAAAAAAATCCAAGTTGAAACCAAAACAGGTATAAAACAATTATTAAACGGTTAATATGAAAATAGACAAAAAAATATTGGAAGAAATTAATAGATATAACTCAATTAATAATTACATAATGGAACAAGAGGCTCCCGTTGAGCCGGATCCGGCAGCACTTCCACCATTACCTGACGCGGGATTACCACCTGAACCAGGAATGGAAACACCGCCAGCACCCGGAGCTTTACCTCCACCACCGGCACCTGAAGCAGGTACTGCACCTGAACCAATTGATGTATCTCAAGATCCTGATGTTGAAGAAGTAGGTAAAGATGAGGACGATAAAGAAGAACTTGAAATTACTGATTTAGTTAATTCACAAAAAAATATTGAAACAAAACAAGAGGAATATTTTGACACCCTATTCAAACAACTTGAAAATTTGGAAAGTAGATTGGGTGAAATGGATAACTTAATGAATGCGGTTAATTCATTGGAACAAAAAATTGAAAAATTTAGACCTAAAACTCCTGAAGAAAAACTTGAATTAAGAAGTTTAGATTCCGGACCTTTTAACCAAAAACTATCTGATTATTTTGAAGACAAAGAAGATCAGTTTGAAAAACAAGGTAGAGAAGAATATATCTTAACTAAAGATGAGGTTGAAGATTTTTCACCAAAACAAATACAAGACACTTTTAATACTTACGATGACGAAGATATGATGCCTTAATTAAGGGAAGGGCATCAATGTCCTTCTTTTAATTTTCACATACATATTGACTGCGACACTTTTTATATTTATACTTTCTATTGTAAACTTTTAATAACACAAATATATGGCGACAACAAACAATGTTTTAGATGCAGTTTTGGCTCAATACGAGAACTCAAAACAAGGTGGTTCTTCTAACACCTCAAAAATGTCTTCGGATGAAAGAATGAAAAAATATTTTGCTGCAATTCTTAAAGACAGTGAAAAACAAGGTCAGAAACGACTAAGAATCCTACCAACACCTGATGGTTCTTCACCTTTTAAAGAGGTATGGTTCCACGAGATTAAAGTTGATGGGAAATGGGTTAAACTTTATGATCCAGGTAAAAACGACAATGAGCGTTCACCATTAAATGAAGTTCACGATGATTTGATGTCAACAGGTAAGGATTCCGATAAGGAAATCGCCAAACAATACAAAGCTCGTAAATTTTATATTGTGAAAGTTGTTGATCGTGACAACGAACAAGACGGTGTTAAATTTTGGAGATTTAAACACAATTACAAACAAGAAGGTATTCTTGACAAAATTATTCCTATTTGGAAAGCAAAAGGTGATGTTACCGATGCCGATAAAGGTAGAGATTTGATTTTGGAGTTGACAAAGGCGAAAACTAACACAGGATCTGTGTATACCGTAATCCAAACTGTAATGTATGATGATCCGGCACCACTTCACGAAGATGCTGAAACAATGACTGAATGGGTTAATGATGAATTAACTTGGGAGGATGTATACTCTAAAAAACCTGTGGAATACCTTGAAGCAATTTCTCGTGGAGAAACTCCAAGATGGGATTCTGACAAAGGTGGATTTGTTTATTCTAATGATGAGGTTGCAGAAACTTCCATCGGAGGTTCTAAATCAACACCAGCACCTGTTGTTGATCCTCAAGTAAATGAGGCGATTGATGAAGAATTACCGTTCTAAAAAAAAGAACCTATAGTGTAGGTAGTGATTTACAAAGTCACTACCTTTTTTTATCTTTAAACAAAACAAACAAATTAATTATGGCGATTAAAAAGAAAGAAATATCTTTGGATGTAATCAAAGGTAAGTACTCAACAAAAACAAAATATAAACCAGAAAGTTTTTATAATTGTGGAGAAGCGTTTATGGGAGCTTGCGGTTTACCTGGACCTGTAATGGGGGGTATAAATATGTTCTTGGGACATAGTAATGCGTCAAAAACAACCGCAATGATATTGGCAGCTGCGGATGCTCAGAAAAAGGGGCACTTACCTGTTTTTATTATAACAGAAAAAAAATGGAATTGGCCTCATGCTATTGAATTGGGGTTACAAGCCGAAAAAAATGAAGATGGTGAGTATGACGGAATGTTCATATTTAACGACTCATTTGATGTCATAGAAGAAGCGACGGATTTTATTAACGATATCCTTGACGCTCAAGAAAAGGGGGATATCCCTTATAATGTATTATTTTTATGGGACTCCGTTGGAAGTATTCCTTGCCGTATGACATTTAATGGTGCCGGAGGGGGTATGTTTAATGCCAAAGTGTTGGCAGATAAAATCGGGATGGGAATCCATTCTCGTATATCAAAATCTAAAAAAGAAGATTACCCATATTACAATACTTTAGTTATAGTTAACCAACCATGGGTTCTTCTTCCTGATAACGCATTTGGTCAACCTGAAATCAAGAGCAAGGGTGGTGAAGCGGTATGGTTGGCAAGTAGTTTAGTTTTTTTATTTGGTAATCAGAAAAAGGCCGGTATTAGTCATATTGACGCAACTAAAAATGGGAGAAAAGTGTCGTTCGCAATTAGAACCAAAATTTCTATTTTAAAGAACCACGTAAATGGAATTGCTTTTAAAGATGGTAAGATAATTGCCGTACCACACGGATATATTGCGGATACAAAAGAAGCTTTAGATAAATATAAAAAAGAATATTCAGATTATTGGGAAACAAGATTGGGGTATTCGGATTATTCTTTGGACGAATCTACTGATGACATTAACGAATAAAAAATATAAATAATTATACTTTTTAATGATTTACTGATATTTATTAATATGGGGAGAAGAAAAGTTGAAGAAGAAAAAAAGAAAGTAAAATTGGCAGTGTCTGTTGATCCTGAATTACCACAATACTTTAAGGATAAATCTATAAATTTATCTTCCCTTGTTAATAAATTATTAAAAGATTATATTAAAAATGGAAACGAAAGTTTGTAGTAAATGTAAAGAAGATAAAAAAGTTTGTGAATTTGGTAATTCAAAAACATCTGATGATGGGTTATTATATTGTTGTAAAAAATGTAATAATGAACGAAGTCAAAAATATAGGAAAGAAAATCCTGAAAAAGTTTTAGAATTAACTAAAAATTGGAGGAAAAAAAATCCTGAATGGGTTTATGACCGCAATAGGAGATATCAAGAAGAAAATCCTGATAAAGTTAAACAAATGAAAAAATCTTGGTTAGATAAAAATCCGGAAAAAAGAAAAGAATACCGTAAAAATTATAAACCAAGAAAACAAGAACAAAGAAAAGAACGAAGAGAAGTTGACCCTGTTTTTAATTTGACTAATAGAATGAGGTGTAGATTGTGGAAATACTTGAAAATTCATAACATCACTAAAAAAAACAAAACTTTTGACATAGTAGGTTGTTCCCCCCAATTCCTCAAAGAACATTTAGAAAACCAATTTATTGATGGTATGGGTTGGGATAATAGCGGTGAATGGCAT
>Ga0315274_10002318_pt1 | contig 28851 bp, 25 predicted proteins | sample YL17G02_20_MG_FD_203700 | JGI IMG/M metagenome (GOLD analysis project Ga0315274, IMG submission 203700) | Sediment microbial communities from Yellowstone Lake, YNP, Wyoming, USA - YL17G02_20 | ecosystem: Environmental > Aquatic > Freshwater > Lake > Sediment | place: USA: Wyoming | collected...
TCGGAGTTTCTGCGAGGTGAGGATGGAGTATGCGACCTTAGGAAGGTAATTTGACAGGACAGCCGTAGGTAATACTCTGGCCGTTAAAAATTCTCCCACAATCTTTGGGACGATTACCTGCTCACCACAGAGTTGATATTAGTATAATGGTAGCATAAAATCAGTGTTTGACCTGTGAGATGGAGGTTTTACCTATATCGTGGTTTAAACGTTCCATATATTATTGTATTCTTTGTTTATAGGGAACGGTAATGACAGCTTATGAAATCATCAGTTTATTTATCGCCATTATTGCGCTCGCGATCTCAGGTTTGTCGATGGTCCGAGCACACAAGGTACAAAAGAGGCAGCTTGAGTTCGAGGCGACCACTGCTGCACTCGCAAAGAAGCGTCTCGAACTCATCGAGAAGGAGGAGAAGACACAAGAGCAAACAATCGTGACGGCGGAGTTGGTAAAGGTCGGCAGATCCGACTACCGTTTCGTCATCATGAACCAAGGCACCACCATAGCGTCGGATGTGACATTCGAGATCGACCAGAGGAGTCCCGACAATCCCCTCGCCGAAAACGAGTGTAAACGCAAGCTTCCGTACCCATCCCTCCAGCCCGGCCAGTCGTTCACTCTAATTGCCGCTCTCAGCACGGGTAGCGCCATGTCATACCGCACACACCTCAAATGGAAGAATCCAGATGGATCGCAAGGAGCCAATGATATCTATCTGTCAACATAAATCGCAGAACAAATCGCTGCAGAGCGACTTTGGGTTCCGTGCGCGGCGAGGAAACCGAAGTACCTAATTGCTAACGGTATGCATTGAACTGGACGCAGTTCGACTGCCGCAGGCCCGACTTGTCTGCCATCTGTGTGTCGGAATTTCCTGCCACTGCCGTAAGATATATAGAGAATGAATCGATATAATTGAATCGGTGCGAAATCCGCTTGGGGATGCCCACCGTAAGGTGTCCCTTAGCGGATTTCGGCATATCGCACCCTACATGCTACTTCTTTGGGCGGGGGTCGTTTCATAAAATCGCCGATTTTTAGGCCAAAATGGTTTGACAAAAGTAAAAAGCCGGCTAAAATCCAGTTTTTCAGTATTATAGAAGGTTTTGCGTATGAAGACCTTTATGGCCAAAAACAGTGAAATTGAGCAGAAATGGCTGCTTGTGGATGCCGATGGGGCGATACTCGGCCGGTTGGCAGCAAAGGTTGCCCCCATACTTATGGGTAAGCACAGGCCCACTTATACGCCTCATGTGGACACGGGCGACTACATTATAGTAGTGAATGCCGAGAAGGTGCGGCTAACCGGCAGGAAGGAACAGCAGAAGGAATACGACTATTATACGCGTCATCCGGGCGGCCATAAATTCGTCAGTTTCGCCGATATGATGGCGAAAAAACCGGAGAGGGTGGTCGAGATAGCGGTGCGACACATGCTGCCGAAGACAAAGCTCGGCACGAAAATGATGAAGAAGTTAAAGGTTTACCGCGGCCCTGAGCATGAGCACCAGGCCCAGAAACCCGAGAAGATAAAGCTTTTGTGAGCAGGAATGTGGGATTATGGCAGAGACCCAGTCTGGTAAGTCTAATATTGGTGTGAGTGTGGGTACCGGTGTAGCTACGCCTGCGCCATCGCCGGTTGTGGGTGGCAAAAGCGGTGCAAAGAGTGGCTTCTGGTGGGGCACCGGCAGAAGAAAAAGTTCTGTAGCGCGTGTCCGTATCAGGCCCGGCACAGGCACATTGCTCATTAATAAAAGACAGATCGATGATTTCTTCAAGATCGACCAGGATCGCAAGGCAGTCCTTTCGCCTTTGCATGCGGTCGGCGGTGAGAAGTCTTTTGATGTTTTCATCAACGTCAATGGCGGTGGAACAACCGGCCAGGCAGGGGCATCGATGTTGGGGATAGCACGGGCTTTGAAGAATTACGACCCCAATTACCTACAGGCTCTAAGGGATGGAAACTACTTGACCCGTGATCCGAGAATGGTCGAGAGGAAAAAACCGGGCCAGTCCGGCGCACGCAGGAGATTCCAGTTCTCCAAGCGTTGATTTGCAGGTTCTGTTTCGAATGTTACAATAGCCGCCGGAGAATTTTGGCGGCTATTTTTTTGAAGGAGATTAGATGATACGAGTTGCAATAATTGGGGCGAGCGGCTATACCGGCGCCGAGTCAATACGGATACTTTTGCAGCACGAAAAGGCGAAGGTGGTCTATCTAACGGCGCTGCCGGAAGAGTGTGGCCATGTAGCCGATGTGTTCCCGCAGTTTAAGGGCCGGTGCGATTTGCCGATTGAGCCGTTGGACTTTGACAAGCTGTCTAAGCTTGCGGACGTGGCTCTTTGCTGTTTGCCGCACAAGGTCTCCATGGGTTTTGTACCAAAGCTGCTGGCAGCGGGGATCAAGGTGGTTGATTTCAGCGCTGATTACCGCCTCAAGGACCCGGCTATCTATGAGAAATACTATCAGGTGAGGCACACGGATACAGTTAATCTTGCTAAGGCGGCTTTTGGTTTGCCTGAGCTGTTCCGCGAAGAAATCCGAGGAGTTGATTTGGTGGCTAATCCCGGTTGCTTTCCCACAGGAACTGTGTTAGCAATAGCGCCATTACTGCGAGAAGGATTTATCCAGACGGATTCGATCATCGTCAATGCTGTTACGGGGGCATCGGGTGCCGGTAAGAATCCTTCTAGCAAATTTCATTTTCCGAATATGAACGAGAATCTTTTCCCTTATGGGATCGGCACTCACCGGCATACGCCGGAGATGGAGCAGGTGGCTTCGCAGATTGCCGGCTGCGAGGTACAAATACTTTTTCAGCCTCATGCGGGGCCTTTTGACAGGGGAATAATGTCGAGTGTGTACTGTCAGCCGAAAGAAAAGGTGAGCACTGAGCAACTGCAGAGGCTGTACGGTGATTTCTACAAAAATGAGCCGTTTGTGCAAGTTCGTAAGGATTCGCCCGGCGTTAAGGATGTTGCTGAGACGAACTATTGCCACGTATTTGTTACGTACGTGAAGGGGCGAATCGTGGCCTTTTCGGCCATTGACAATTTGGTAAAGGGAGCATCCGGCCAGGCGATACAAAATATGAACATTATCTTCGGGCTCGATGAAACGACAGGACTAAAATGACAAAACAAAAATCAAAACCTGTCCTGCTTGTCCTGCGTAGCCACAGGTGTTTAGGGCGAAGCGGGGAGCGAAGCCGAAGGATGCAAATGTCAAAATTGGACAGTCGCTTTACGATACTGTTTAGGCAGGTCTTGCTTGGGAAATCGGTCGCATAATTGGAATCGAGGTAAAAATTGGCAAAGGGGATATTGAAAATTGCCACGTGTCAATTCTCGGTAGGGCGGGATGTAAGGAGGAACGCCAGGGCCGTCTGTGGATTTCTGCGCAAGGCCAGGAACGCAAAAGCGGACATAGTGCATTTTCCTGAGTGTGCGCTGAGCGGGTATGTGGGCATGGATTTTCCATCGTTCGATGGATACGATTGGGATTTGCTGAGAGAGCAGACAGAGCGAATTATCGACTTGGCTGGTAAGTTAGGACTCTGGATTGTGTTGGGAAGTAGTCATCGGCTCTCCGGTCATAACAGGCCGCACAACAGTCTCTATCTAATTGGGCCGCGGGGAAAGGTCGTCAACCGATACGACAAAAGATTCTGCACGGCCGGAGATTTATGTCATTTTACGCCCGGCAATAGGTTTGTGTATTTTACAATCAATGGTGTGAAGTGCTCGCTGCTTATATGTTTTGATTTGCGGTTTCCGGAGTTATATCGGGAGCTTTACAGGCAGGGAGTGAATTGTGTCTTTCAATCGTTCTACAATGCGAGACAGAAAAAGCCGAGCGTGCACAAACATATTATGCGGCAGACGATGCAGTGCCACGCAGCGACGAACCATTTCTGGGTGAGTATGTCGAATGCGAGCGGATACTATAGTCCGTATCCATCATGTTTTATTCAGCCTGATGGTGTGATAGTGAGTCAACTTCAGGCGAATCGGCCGGGGGTGATGGTTAATACAGTGGACCTTAGCAAGGAGTTTTATGACCCGATGGCTGATTTTCGGGACAAGGTAATCGACGGGGCTTTGAGCAATGGCCCTGCGGAAATTGACGACCCACGGTCGAGAAATACAACGATCCTTTAGATGATAACCATAATTGGACCTCGGCATCTGGTGGTGGCAAAGATAATCAGCATTATAATAGTATATATGAGTGATAAATTGGCAAGTTTTGTCGAGGTCTTCTTTATTAATGAGGAGTAACCGTGAAAGCTAATAGTGCTATTGCTGGACTGTGTATTACTGCCGTTGTTGTTTCAGGCTGTCTCGCTGCCGATCAGGCAAATACCGGCAGCACCAAATTAATTTGGCTGTCGGACTTGGATATAAGCAAGACACAACAAGGGTGGGGCTCTCCACAAAAGGATATTTCTGTGGAACGTAGGCCCTTACATATCGGCGGGCAATCTTTTGAGCGAGGTCTCGGCACTCACGCCGATAGCGTTTTATATATAGAGCTTTCAGGCGGCGCTCGGCGATTCAAAGCAATGGTGGGAGTTGATGATGAAGTCGGCACGCAGGGTACAATCGAGTTTCGCGTGCTGGCTGACGGTAAAACAATATACAAAAGTGGTGTCATACGAGGCGGTCAGCCCGCTAATAGGATTGATCTTGACGTTTCCGGCGTGAGCATGTTGGTCCTTGTCGTTGACTCCGGCGAGGATGGCATGAACTACGACCACGCAGACTGGGCTGACGCGGCGTTCGAGATCATTGGGCCCAAGCCTAAAACGATCGACGGCCCCAGAGAAGAGCCGGTCATCTTGACTCCAAAATCCTCGTCTAAACCCAGGATCAACAGTGCCCGAGTATTTGGCGTGCGGCCTGGCTCGCTTGTACTTTATACCATTGCTGCCACCGGTAAACGCCCTATGGGATTCTCTGCTGAGAACCTGCCCAAGGGTCTTTTACTCGACTCAAAGACCGGCCAACTTATCGGTCGAATTGACAACAAGGGAGAATATCGCATCACCCTTATCGCAAGAAATGACCAGGGTGAGGATAAACGCATCCTGCGGCTTGTTGTCGGCGATAAAATCGCACTTACACCGCCGATGGGCTGGAATAGTTGGAACTGCTGGGCATGTGCGGTGGACGACCAGAGGATCCGCGAAGCCGCGAAAGCTATGGTCGATAGCGGCTTGATCAATCATGGGTGGCAATACATAAACATCGATGACTGCTGGATGGTGAAACTCGATTCGAACGACCCTCTCGTGGGCGGCAAAACCCGTGACGAACAAGGGATGATTCTTGCGAATAAGAAGTTCCCCGACATGAAAGGTTTGACCGATTACGTTCACAGCCTGGGACTCAAAATTGGCCTTTACATTTCGCCAGGCCCCTGGACGTGCCAGAATTATGAAGGCAGCTATAAGCACGAACAGTTTGACGCACAGCGATTTACTGAGTGGGGTTTTGATTATCTCAAGTATGACTGGTGCGGCTACGGTTCGGTCGTGAAGGACCCGAAGTTAGAGCAGATGAAAGAGCCGTACCGACTTATGAAGATATGCCTGGATAAGGTTGATCGTGACATAGTTTATAGCCTGTGCCAATACGGTATGGGCGATGTTTGGAAGTGGGGTGCAGAAGTGGGCGGCAGCTGTTGGAGAACCACGGGTGACATAACCGACACTTGGGGCAGTATGAGCGGCATTGGATTCTCACAAGATAAGTGCACGCCATACGCAGGCCCTGGTCACTGGAACGACCCGGATATGCTGGTTGTCGGCAAGGTCGGCTGGGGACCAAGCCTGCGGGATACGCACCTTACTCCTAACGAACAATACACTCATATCAGCTTATGGTGCTTGCTGTCTGCGCCGCTGTTGCTCGGTTGTGACCTTGCCAACGTTGATGAATTTACCCTGAACCTGCTGACCAACGACGAGGTCCTCGAGGTAGATCAGGACCCGTTAGGCCAACAGGCTAACCGCGTCGCCAAAGACGGTTCGCTGGAGGTCTGGGCGAAGAAAATGGAAGACGGTTCAACTGCTGTCGGGCTTTTCAATCGCGACGAGGTCGAAAAGCCTGTTACTGCCCGATGGTCCGACTTGGGCCTTACCGGTAAAATGCGTGTTAGAGACCTTTGGCGACAGAAGGATATGGGAATACTTGACAGCGAATTTCAGGCAAAGGTGCCGCGTCACGGTGTTGTGCTTGTACGAATATTTCCTGCGAGTAAAAAGTAAAAGAGCCTCGATATGGGGTGGAGAGGTTAAGATAACCCGAGGCGTTCAGTTTCGAGGTCGAGGCCGTACCGTTTCATTTTCTTGTAGAGGGTGGTGCGGTTTATTTGGAGAGCATTTGCGGTTTCCTTGCGGTTCCAATTGTGGGCTTCGAGAGCCTGGCGAATGAGTTTCTTCTCGGGCTCAGCGCGGGCCTGTTTTAGATTCATCACTTTAGGTGTATGTGGCTCGATTTGCTCGCTTTTTATGGATTCGGGCAGGTCGTCCAGGGTAATGAATGCGTTTCTGCTCAGTAGGACGGCACGTTCGATTGAGTTTTCGAGTTCGCGGATATTGCCGGGCCAGGAGTAGCGTTCGAGATATTGCATGGCCTCGTCAATAATGCCGACTTTTTGTTTGTTGTGTTTGGCGGCGTAAATTTGTAGGAAATGTTGGGCCAGCAGGGGAATGTCGCCGACTCTTTCTCGCAGGGACGGCAGGTCAATTGTCACAATATTGATGCGGTAGTAGAGGTCCTCACGGAATCGTCCCTCCTTGACTTCTTTAAACAGATCGCGGTTTGAGGCGAGTATGATTCGCACATCGACTGTCTTGGTAGTGTTGCTGCCGACCGGCTCAAATTGCCGGTCTTCGAGGACACGAAGGAGCTTTACTTGAAGGGCGGGAGATGCGTTGCCAACTTCGTCGAGGAAGATTGTGCCGCCGTCAGCGGCGAGAAATTTGCCTTCTTTATTGTTGACGGCGCCGGTAAACGAGCCTCTGACATGGCCGAAAAGCTCGCTTTCGAGAAGAGTTTCCGGTAGGGCGCCGCAGCTTACCTCCACAAAGGGTTTATCGTGCCGGCCGGAGCGGTAGTGTATGGCTCTGGCGAGCATGGTTTTGCCTGTGCCGGATGGGCCTGCCATGAGGATTGTTGTGCTGCTGTCGGCGACAGCTTCGACCAGCTCAAAAATTTTCGCCATTTTGTAGTTCTGGCTGAGGATATTCTCAAGGTTGTACTTGTGCTCCAATTGAAGGCGCAGCCGCTCGTTTTCGCTCATGAGGGATTGCTGCTTGAGTGCTCTTTCAACGGTCAGGCGTAAGTCGTCATCGACGATCGGTTTTGTCAGGTAGTCGTACGCACCTTGCTTGATGGCTTTTACGGCGCTTTCGATGGTTCCATAGCCGGTTATTACTATTGCAACGGTTTGCGGATGACTTTTTTTGACGATGTCCAGTAGTGCCAGCCCGTCACCGTCGGGCAGATTGACATCTGTAATTACCAGTGAGTAGCTCTGCTTTTGGAGCTTGGAGAAGGCGTCTTTAAAGGTCTCGGCACCATTGGTTTGAAAGCCTTCGAGCGACAAGAACTCACATAGCGAATCAAGTATAATCTTGTCGTCATCTACTACAAGGATGCTCCTGTTTCTCATATAGTATTCCCGGTTTTCGTCATAGTTCGTTTACTATCGGCAGATATACCGTGAATATACTACCCTTTTCGGCTCCGCTTTTTGCAGTTATACACCCGTGGTACTGCTCAATAATATCTCTGCAGATTGCCAGTCCCAATCCGGTCCCCTTTTCTTTGGTTGTAAAGAAAGGCCTGAATATCGCCTCGGCGTTTTCAAGTGGAAAGCCAACTCCGGTGTCGCGGAACTCGGTTGCTATAGCTCCGTCCGGCGCGATGTAGGTTGAAATGTAGAGATCTCCGCCGTCCGGCATTGCCTCGAAAGCGTTCTTTATAATATTAGCGAATACTTGAAAGAGGTTTCCGGCTCTGATTTGTGGTATGTTCTGTGTGTAATTGCGGACTATCTGGACCTGCGAGGCTTCAACCTTAGTGCTCATTATCTTTATTGATTCTTCGATTATCTGTTCTACGGGTGCATATTCAGCTTGTGTGCGAGAGCCTCTTGAGAATTCCAGCATTTCGCTGACAATGTGAACCATTCGCATCAGGCCCTGCTGGCAGCGAGTTAGGTATTCCTGTGGTTTGTCAAGACCCTCTTTTTCTACAGATCGCAATGCGAGACTGATGTAGCGAAGGATGCCGTCGAGGGGACCATTGAGTTCATGGGCGATTTTGGATGTAAGCTTGCCCAGGGTGGCAAGCCTTTCTGCATTGGCCAAATCTTTATGGAGTTGAACTCGCTCAGTTAGGTCTTCGATGATAAGCAGGCCTTGAGTCGCAGCCTTGTGTGTCTCGGCCTCCGGTAGAGGGATGCAGGTGAGCTTTAATAGCAAGGTTTTGCTATTGTTGCTGCAATATACTGTCTCGAATGAGTGACTTTGTCCTGTCAATAACGCTACTTTGAGTTTGTCTGCCCATACTTGGTGAGAGGAATCTCCACCAGTACCTTTTGAGAGTGACTGGTCAATCGAGTCACCTATGCCAATGAGATTGTCTGCGAATTGATTTGCTGCAATGGTTTTGAGGTTATTGTCGAAAAGAACGACACCCAGAGGAAGTGCGTCAAAAACTGCTTTTGTCACCAAGTCGGTCATTGAGCTTATGTTTGTTTCAATGGGCGGTATTAGGGTGCCTATTTTACGCCTATTATCGCATTTATATTTAACAGTGATCTTGCTGTCAAAATAGTAAAGAATATCCGAGTTACTGTCAAGGGTAGATGTTTCAAAAAGACAACATATATGTTGTTGTATTCGGCTTTGGGCAATGGCGAGTTTAACAATTGACGTAAGCTTTTGCTATAAAAGGGACTATTTGCGTGGAGGTCGCTTGGGTGCTTATCAGTGATTCTTTTGAAAAACGCTTATGTGGTGCTGTTTTTCAACATTTAGGTAAGGACTGCCGGGCGTATTAAATGGTACTGAGTTTTTGTAGGACTTAAGTTGATTTTTGACAAGAATTTGCGAAAGTTAAACTGGAGAATTTTGTAAACGGCATTTTGGTACGTTTTTTGCTATAAATACAGAAAGGGGGATATTGGTCAAATAATAAAACAGGGATGGCTGTGGTGCAAGGAGGCGTTTAGTGCAAAAAGCAGAGAGACGAAAAGACCGGCGGTTAGACTTAAAATACCATCTGTCATGTCAGAGGATCGGCCGGGATAGTACACGAACGTACAAGGGTTTGACTAGAGATGTAAGTTGCGGTGGAGCATACTTCTGGATTTCCAATCGTACATTTAAGTCAGGCGAAATGATTAGGATTGAGTTAATGATACCACCTAAGGCGGGGGTATTGGAAAGTGGAGGGAGAGTGCGGTGCTATGCGATAGTGCTTAGGAGCGACTGCCGCCCGAAAGCGCGGAGACAGGGTGAGTCTTTTGCTGCAGGTTATGGAATCGCTGCTCAGTTTCACGACTTCCCAAAACTGTGCATAGGATAATTAGTTTGAGGGCGGTACTCATAAATAACAGGGGTGGAGTTTGTGTAATCAAATGCGAACAAGTATTTGCCGCAAATCACTCCTCAACGGCGAATTCCTTCTTTCGCTTATTGAGTTGAGCCTTTAGTCGTGCCACAATAGATGAGTGCATCTGTGAGACGCGGGATTCGGACAGGTCCAGTGTGGCCCCAATTTCCTTCATGGTCATTTCCTCGTAGTAGTAAAGAACAATAATCAAGCGTTCGGCTCTGGTTAGACCTTTTGTCAGGAGATTTCTGAGGTCACGTTTTTGAGCCTCGAGAATGGGGTCCTCACTTTTTTTGTCTTTAATTACCTCGATTTCGGAAACGTCCTTATCGCCGTCGGTCTCGCCGTATTTTGTGTTCAGCGAGACCAGGCTGGCCGCGGTGGCGTCTCGCTGAAGCCGATCGAACTCCTCCATATCTATATTGAGTTCTTCGGCGATTTCCTCCTCGACTGGTTTGCGTCCGAGGTGCATTTCAAGTGAGTGCGTGGCCCTGGTCAATTGGTGTGCGCGTGCACGGACAAGTCTTGGAACCCAGTCCATGCTGCGTAATTCATCGAGAATGGAGCCTTTTATTCTCGGCGCACAGTATGTCTCGAACTTCACTCCTCTGGATGGATCGAAGGCGTCAATCGCATCCATCAATCCGAAGATACCGGCGCTAATGAGATCATCAAGTTCGACCTTATCAGGCAGCTTGCTGTGTAGGCGTTCGGCAGTGTATCTCACTATATCTCTGTAATACTCCATCAGGAGATTGCGGAAGCAATCATCGCGGCTTTTGTGAAATTGCGCCCAAATCCGGTCAATGTCGATTTGCGGGTCGCTTTTAGGGGGTTGCTTCCGTGCTTTCTGTGAGGATAGGGTTCCGTGGTGAGCCATAAGTCCTATAAAGAATAATGAAGCTTCATTCCTTTTACTCAGCATGCCTTATTAAGGGCACAGGCTGACACAATTCATTATCGGCCTATTGGCCAATGACTTTAGGTGAACCAGTTAACGATTTTTGCTGTAAATCTGCCCACATCTGTTTGGCTGTCTATGCTGACACCGAGTTTTGCTGCCAGAGCTGTAAGAGCAGAGCTGGTCTGCGACTTGGGATAGGCGAGAACGACGGGTGTACGCAATTTGACGGCGCTGGTGAGCCGGTCGTCCTTCAAAAGGATGCCCGCATCATAGACATGCGTGCCCAGGAATCGTTTGGCTACGTATGCAATTTGCCGGTAAGTCTTGCGACCTTCGGCTATTGATTCAGCCATATTTACGATTATGCTGATGGGACCCTGGAAAAAATTTTGCGTTAGGACCTTGATAGTCCCATAAGCGCCGGTTATTGCAGTCGCCTCGGGCGTGGTCACCACCAGCACGTGGTCAGCAGCGAGACAGAAACTTATGGCGGACTTGGATATGCCGGCGGGTGTATCGATGACTATAGTATCGGCATGTTGTTGAAGCCTGAACAACTCTTGAAGAAGCCGGTGACGCTGGAACTCATTTATATTAGCCAGTCTTTCTATACCGGAGCCGGCGCAGACTACCTGGATGTGGCCGGGGCCTGGGCAGATTACCTGCTCAATGGTTTTTTGTCCGCTGACTATATGGGAAATGTTATACCTGCTGCTGATCCCCATGATGATATCGAGGTTGCCCAGCGATATATCAGCGTCAACCAACAGCACTTTTTTCTGTAAGGAAGACAAGCAAATAGCGAGATTTGCAGCGATGTTGGTTTTGCCGACTCCGCCTTTTCCTGCGGTTACGGTCAGAATTTGCGCAGCACATCGGCAGCTTGCTGGCATCTCTTGCAGATAAATCGCTTCATTCGCCATTTCTCACTTGCTCTCTTTGCCAACTGCGGGCTACGCTGAACATTGGACTGTGGCTGCGGTTGTCACTCTATCGGGATATCCTTGAGTTGGGCCTTCCAGGCCTTAGTCTTTTCGTTAGTGAGCTTATCGAGAGCAGGGATTACCACCTGTTTTTGTCTAAGCAGTTCCGCCGCGAGTTTATAATTGAGTGAGTTTTCAAGAAGTTTAGCCAACTGCAGCTCGATATATTGATCCGGGTTGGCTCGCAGTAGTGTCTTTGCCTCTTCATCCACGAGCGGTGTTATCTCGGTCATGCCGTTCTCACGGAACGTGACATTATCGGTGTCTTGTAATAAAAGGCGGTGATACTGAATGTGCTCGGCCAGTGCACGGTTGAGGACGTTGCAGAACTCCTCTACGGGCAAGTCCTTTGGCAGGAAATCAAGGTTGTTGAGGTTATGTACGTTGTGTATGAGGACTCTTTGGCGTAGATGAGTAAACTCGAGAATCTTGACGAGCAACTCAGCGACATTGTCGGTTATCACTGACAACTGGTTCATATCCATCCTCTCGTATTGATTTAGGTTATTGGTGACACCTGTCCGGCTTCTGAACTTGGCAAAGTGGCAGCACCGCAGGTAGTTACAACTAACGAAGCGGTAATTGTGTTGTCGGTGGTTAAGTGGATGTAATTCGGTGGTACACCCCAACGATCCTGTTGAAGCGGGGTGGTATTAATGATTGTCCCGGGAGGGTTGACCCCTATTGGGCTGTTGTCACGATGCAGATACGACGGTCGTTGATAAAAACAACCACCACGATACGGTACTGTGAATGTCATCCATGACCCCTTCAACTGTTTTACCGAATTTATCCGACCGAGAGTGCAGTCTCTAAAATAGGTTTATACAACTGCTCCTTTTGAATCAGGGGGAATCAGCTTGTATCAGGTGAAATTGGTTTCTCGTTACCGGATATTGATTGAGCAGAGGAATGGGCTTGCTTGTTGGAAAAGCCCATATCTTGAGCAATAAGGCTTGATCGTGAAGGCTCCTCTTCTTTTAGTATCCGTCGTATTTCTGAGAGAGTTTTTGTCTTTCTCAGTTGCATGATTTTGGAGAGCCTCTCGAAGACCGATTCATCGTAGAGGCGGTGTCCGCCTTCGGTCCACTCAGCCTCGCGGATGAGACCCATTATTGTATAGTTGTGGATTGTCTGTCTTGAGAACGGCGTGTATCGGACAAGCTCTCCGATTCGGTAAAGCTTTGCGGGAACTGCGAACGATCGGTCTTGTGATTCAGACAGCATTAGGGCTGACCCTCATTAAGTTATCCATGGAGAATGACTGGGGGTGTGGTAATGAGATTTGGCGGCAGGCTGTTGTTAATAGGGCATTAGTGCATTGATGCAGGCACAGGTGAAGGTATGATTTTGTGAAAATTGACGGTTGCATTTCATTCGTCTGTGCATACATAACAGAGGCTAATATTTGGACATTCACTTGCAACACAGCTTGCTCCCACTCCGAGAACGATTTAACAACATAAATTCATGTCCGGACCAACTGTGTGTTATCAAGAGACACAGCCGAATCTGGCAGTAAAAACAATCCCTACATATCGCTTAAAACCAACATCGTCATAATCTTTATATTTTACGTTTTGCAAAATGTAAAACACTTTCATTCCGATGTCAATTGTTTTTTAGTTTTTTCTGAAAAATCTATTACCGGACTGTGCCGGAATGTCTGTTTTTGTTGACACGGTTCTCGGACCTACCGTTGATTTTGATTAACAATGTGCTCCGGCATTTTTCTGCCATCTCAAAGCCTGTGCTCGCTGCGTGGGATAGCGGATTACTCCAATTACTTATTATTGACACAGAAGTTTTTGCCAAACGGCGAACTTGGAATAGTCGATAGAATCTCAATGGGTAATTGATCTATAGAAATTGCGGCTGCAAAACTTTCTACTATAGGAGCTTATGAGCATAGATGTCGATAGTAGTGGAAGTGCCAACGATAGCATAGGGGGTAAGACTTCCTTACTTGAGCAGGCGACCCCGCTTGCCAGGCAGATAAACTGTCTTGACATCGAGCGGATAGCCGATGTTTGCGTCAACAAAATCCCAAACCTTGTAGGATCAAGATTTGCCTCGTTATATGTACTTGACGAGACAAACAACATTCTTCACTTAGTCAAGCACAGCCATCCTTTCCTGATAAACAGGATAGTCTCACTCAATCAGAATCCACCTTCCCCTATGGTTATGGCGGTCAGAAGCAAGCAACTTATCCTTGTGGGTGATATAGACACCCACGACAGGCCGGTGATCAGAAAGTCACAGCGGGCATTCGCTCAGAATTATAGGACGAGTAATTGTGCGATTGTCCCGCTTATTTGCCATGATAGAGTAGTAGGGGTCCTCAATTTAGCTGACAAGGCAGATAACGTATTCTTTAGTTGCGAGGATATTGCACTGATTGAACTGTTCAGCCAGTTGGTGGGGGCTTCTATTGGCAACATAAAATTGTTTGAGAAAATGCAGCGACAGGCAACAACGGACGGTCTGACAGGTCTTGTCAATCACAAGACTTTCTACGAGACTCTTGAGAAAGAAATGTGGCGATCTCGCCGATACGGCGGCAAAGTATCGCTTATCATGGTTGACATTGATAATCTCAAGAGGATAAACGATACTTATGGCCACCGGGCCGGCGACAAAGTCGTGATTGAAGTTAGCAAGAGGATAAAACAGTGCGTCCGTCAGATCGACACGGCCGCGCGTTATGGTGGTGATGAGTTTACGGTTATTTTACCGAATACTCCGCTCGATGATGCGGTTATCGTGTCCCAGCGAATGGTTAATATGGTTGCAAAGTCTCCAGTGGTCTGGCAGAAAGATCAGATCCCGCTGTCTATCAGCGTAGGTGTTGGTCAATACGATTCCGACACTCATCCTGAGGATATCACAAGTCGCTCCGACCAAGCTTTGTACGAAGCCAAGCAAGCCGGCAAGAATACTGTGCGGGTGTTTCAACCTTCCCCGGGGGATAAAAGCTGATGTTTGGCTGAACGCGACCTGTTTACGAATTTTCACAGATTTTGTCTGAATTCTCATAGAAGATAGATCGTAGTCGCGTTCTAAACACCTTTCTCATCGCCTTTGTCGACTGGGTTTGTATTAAGACTCAATCGCACAATACTGCCGGCAATTCTTGACAATAGCTGCTGGTGCTGGTAAAAGACGGATAGATGATTGTGGCCGTTTGTTTGTGCACTTACGAATTGAGTTCGTGATGTTTGGTTTTTGAGAGGCGCGCTATGATCGCGGTACTGGGAGCTAAGACTGTAAATGAGCTGAACAATGCGGGTCGATTCGGCAGATTTGTTTGGCAGTCGTTGATGTCTTCTGCTCGAAGCTGTCTTAGCAGCCAGACGTACCCGCTGGTCTGGGCGCAGATGAACAGTATTGGTGTCCGCAGTGTGCCTGTGATTATGATAACGGGTGCATTTGTGGGTATGACGTTGGCCATTCAGGCCTACGACCAGCTTGCGGGCATGAGTCTGGAAGAACACTTAGGCGTCCTGATTAACATCTCGGTTGTGAAGGAGTTGGGGCCTGTGCTTGCAGCAGTCATGTTGGCCGGCCGCATCGGAGGGGCATTGACGGCTGAGTTAGGGACAATGAATGTTACTGAGCAGATAGATGCTGTCAGGAGTATGGGCACCGATCCGATCCGATACCTTGTAGCCCCGCGCATCCTTGCATGTTTGTTGCTTACGCCTTTCCTTATCATATATGCAGACCTTATGGGTGTTGTTGGTGGTGCTGCGGTAAGCTTCTTCCAGCTTGGGATTAATAGCAGGGCATATTGGAGTTTTAGTGCTTCCGGAGTCGAATTATGGGATGTCTCAATCGGGGTTATAAAAGGATTCTTCTTCGGGGCGGCAATCGCGGCAATTAGCTGTTACAAGGGTTTTACCTGCAAGGAAGGCGCCCACGGTGTAGGGCAGGCTTGTACAGAGGCGTTTGTCGCAAGTTTCATTTCCATACTTGCATTGGATTTTTCGCTTGCAGTTATATTCAAGGCCATCTACTTTACGTTCTGGCCCCTCAAGAGCCTGGTGGGTTAAAAACCGGGACTTTTGGTACATAGAAAGAAAGCACGGTAGTAATTTGGCATAAGGTAAATAAGACGTGCAAGAGACACCCTGCAATAACCATGAGCCGAAGGCCGATTCTAACGGAATGCTCGAAGTCAAGAACCTGATCAAGCGGTTCGGCCCTAACTTGGTTCTGGATAATATTTGTCTGACAATAGAAAAGGGCAAGACCACTGTTGTCATTGGGCCGAGCGGTTGCGGCAAAACGGTTTTGATAAAGCATCTGATAGTGCTGTTGAGGCCGACGGAAGGCGAGGTCTACTTCAAGGGCCGACGGATCGATAATCTGGGCGAACAGGAATTGAACAAAGTGCGTACACATTTTGGTTTTCTTTTTCAGGGTGGTGCGCTGTTTGATAGTCTTACTGTTGCTGAGAATATACTATTTCCTGTGAGGCAGCATACCGGAATAGCCGAGTTCCGGGAAGTCGAAGAGCTTGTAAAGTCCAAGCTTGCGATGGTCGGCCTGGATGGTTTTCAGGATTACTATCCGGCGAATCTTTCCGGCGGACAGAAAAAAAGGGTGGCCCTTGCGCGGGCGATTGCACTCAATCCGGAGATTATTTTATATGATGAGCCGACAACGGGGTTGGATCCAATACGGTCGGATGTAATCAACGAGCTTATCTTGAAGCTGCAAAGAGAGCTTGGAGTGACATCAATTATTGTCACACACGACATGAAGAGTGCCTACAAGGTGGGCGACCGCATAATTATGCTGCATAACGGCAAAATAATCGCCGACGGTGACGCGGACCATATTCGTAACCACCCACATCCAGTTGTTCAGCAATTCATCAACGGGCAGGTCAGTGAGGACGACCTCGCGGTATTGCGAATGAGCGGAGCGGTCTCGAAGGCACAATTCCTGCCCCGTGATTTTGTACAGTAGCCCGGAAAGGCACCGCGTGGGTAAGAAGACAATAGAGACACCAAACAAAGACCAGTCGCAGATTGCCGGTGATTTAGCTGATGTTGTCAGGGGCGACGTTTTTGCCGACATCGTGCACAGGGTCGCGTATAGCACTGATGCGAGCATCTACAGGATAGTTCCACAATGTATTGTTGCGCCTCGCGACGCAGCAGATGTGGTCTCAGTTGTCAGGTATGCTGCTGACAGGGGCATTGCCGTTGCCGCACGAGGGGCGGGCAGTGGTGTTGCTGGCGAGTCGTTATGCAACGGTATAGTGCTCGACATGACTCGGTATTTGAATAGAATTACTGGCGTCAGCAGTGATGGCAGCGTGGTCACTTGTGAGCCGGGTGTCGTACTTGACGATTTGAACAAGTTTCTCGCCGAGTATGGTCGGAAAATTGGGCCTGACCCATCAAGTGCAAATCGAGCAACAGTAGGAGGGTGTGTCGCTAATAATGCAACCGGTGCTCATTCACTGCAATACGGCCATATCAGCGGGTATGTGGAAAGCATCGAGGCTGTTTTGGCGGATGGTAGTCTGGTGCTGTTCAAGAACGATTTTGACCTACAGCAGGCAGACAACAAAGCCCTGCAGGTGCTGGCGAAGCAGTGTGAGTCGGTTCTGTCGGAAAATGAGGCGGTTATTGCCGAGGCAATGCCGAAGACCAAACGCAATCGAAGTGGATATAATATAGCTGGAATTTGCCATGATGGCAAGATGGATTTGGCTAAGCTGATGGTAGGTTCGGAGGGGACACTCGCCATATTTACGAAGATAACGCTGCGGACTGTGCCGCTTCCCGGCGCTACGGGTTTACTACAGCTTGAGTTTGATTCACTGGAGAAGATGGCACAGGCTGTTCCGGCCATCGTAAAAACCGGCGTCACGGCATGTGAGTTGATAGACAAAATCCTGACCAGCTTGGCGATAGATGCACTACCTCAATATAAAGATATTCTGCCTGCGAATACGGCTGCTGCGCTTTTGGTCGAGCATATCGGCGAGAATGAAAAGGAGTGCAGGCAAAAACTTGAGAAGACAGATGAGGCTGTGGGTAAACTTGCCGGCGGTCGTCGTTTTGTGTTTGACTCGAAGACTCAGGCTCGGCTGTGGAAGTCACGTAAGGATGCAGGGCCGCTGCTTTACCGAAAACACTCGAGAAAACATCCGGCTGAATTCATGGAGGATACAAGCGTCGATCACACAAGACTGAATGAGTACATTGTGGGCTTGCAGGAGATTGCGAAGAAATACGATGTTACGTGGTCGTTTTACGGGCATGCAGGCGACGGTGAGCTGCACCTTCGCCCCTTTCTGGACTTAGGCGACCCCAAAGATGTTGAAAAGATGAGGGCAATTGCAGATGACGTATTCTCTCTCGTATGGTCGTTAGGCGGTTCAATAAGCGGTGAGCACGCGGACGGGCTTGTGCGGTCGGCGTTTGTAAAGCGGCAATATGGCGAGCAGGTCTACGAGTTATTACGCAAGATCAAGAATACATTTGACCCGGAAGGCGTGCTCAACCCAGGTAAGATCATAAATGAAGACCCTGCTGTAATGGTCAAAGATCTCAGGCGTGCACCTAAGATTGTGCCGGAAAGAATCCGGACAGAGTTGCTGTTCGATAAGAATGAGCTTGAGCTGGAGCTTGAACAATGCTATGGCTGCGGGTTGTGTCTAAGCAGGGAGCCGGAACTGAGGATGTGTCCGGTATTTAGGGCCATGGGCGAGGAGCTGGCGAGTTCACGGGCAAAAGCGAGTGTGCTTCATTTTTGGGCCACTGGGCAATTAGATGAAAAGGATTTTGAGTCGTCTGATTTTCGAAAGTTTCTGGATTTGTGCATCAACTGCAAAGCGTGCCGACGGCAGTGTCCTTCGGGCGTGGATATTTCAAAGTTGATGAGCATGGTTCGGGCACAGTATGCCAAGCGAAAGGGCCTTCGGCGGGCGGAATTTGTTTTGAGCCATAATCGTTACCTGAGCATGTTGGGGGGCACATTTGCGCCTGTTTCGAACTTCTTCATGCAGGCGGGGCCTTTCAAATGGTTGATGCAAAAGACCGCAGGAATCGATAGCAGACGTGAGATGCCGGTTTTTCGCAGAGGTTCTTTCCTCAAAGTCGGTCGAAAGTACCTTGCAGCTTGCAAACCTATAGAAAAGCCGATAGATAAAGTCGCTTATTTTGTTGACACTTTTGCAAACTATAATGACCATGAATTAGGCTTTGCCGTTTTAGATGTCCTGCGACATAACGATATCGAAGTTGTTTTACCGAAGCAAAGGCCGGCGCCGCTGCCGGCGATTGTGTATGGGGATGTAAGACGTGCCAGGCGAGACTTGGCATATAGCGTAAAACATTTAGCGAAGGCGGTGCAGGATGGATACAAGATAGTCTGCTCGGAGCCAAGTGCCGCGTTGTGCTTAAGGGATGAGCTACGGCATTTTGTGGCAGGCGAAAATGCAAAGCTCGTCTCAGAAAACACTTACGAGCTTATGAACTATCTATTTACCCTGCTTATGCAGAAGAAATTGAAGCCTCCGACAAAGGCGGTGAAGAATAAGTTTGTATATCATTTGCCTTGCCATTTGTGCGCGGTGGGAAGCGAGACGGCGACTGTTGAACTGTTGCAGAAGCACTTTGGCATCGAAGTTATTGATTTGAAATCCGGTTGTTGCGGCCTGGCCGGTACATTCGGGATGCAAAAGAAAAACTACGACCTGTCCTCCCAAATAGGTGCTGGATTAAGAGAGGCACTTGAGAAAAGTCCCACCAAGAACGTTCTGACCGAATGCTCCGCCTGCAAGATGCAGATTGAGCACATAAGCTTAAGCATAGTAACTCACCCTGTTAAGCTACTGGCAGAGAGTTATGGCTGCTCGGTCAAGGGGAAGTAAGGGAGATGGGAATGTTTCAGACCCGATGGCATTACTTTACCTAAAACTCATCTTATTCAGTCTGCTCACGTTTAGCGTTTTTTGAGGTAAAGGCGGGTTTGACTCGTATGGGTTTGTGTCTGGATCGGCGGGGCGCGAATATCTCACCCTCCAAAATTTCTCCGACTCTTCTTATCGCATCGTAGGGTCTGACAGTAATTCCTCTTTCCACAAACCAATTGTCCAAGAATCCGAAATATATTATAATTCGAGGAAGATTTTGATATTATCGCGGAATTCGAAGGCTTGGTTTGGTAGCCAAGCGTTTAATATGGGAAATGTCGATTGAGAAATAAAAAAACAAGTATTAAATGTTAACAATTTAATGGGAGGTACAGAAAATGTTGGCAGTAATAGAATGGGAAAATCTTATTGTTGAGCCGATCCGTCAAATGTTGACCAGAATTTTGGCCTATCTGCCTGTCCTGCTGGGTGCGTTAATAATCCTGATAGTAGGCTGGGTTGTGGCCCGGGCAGTTAGACGGATAGTTGACGGGCTGCTTAAGGTCGTACGGTTCGATGCACTGGCTGATAAGGCGGGCATATCGCAAGTTTTGGAAAAAGGCGATTTGAAAATTTCCGCCAGGGAGTTGGTAAGCAGGCTGGTTTATTGGCTGATTATGATTATGGTGCTCGTGATGGCTGTTGATGCCCTTGGCCTGCCTAAGTCTTCCGACGTTCTTGCGAGCTTGTTTGCCTACGTTCCGAGAGTCATAGCTGCCTTGCTGGTTCTGGTCGTTGCTATGTTTCTGGCCAGCTTCGTCTCAGGAATAGTACACACCGCTGCCGGCAATGCCAAAATGCCAAGGCCGGAGTTATATGCTGGTGCGACCAGGTGGGCAATTGTAATTTTTGCGGCAAATATTGCATTGGTAGAGCTCGGAATTGCACCGCTTCTGGTTACTACTACCTTCAATATTATCCTTGGCGGCGTTTGCCTCGCTTTGGCGCTTGCCTTTGGATTAGGCGGTAAGGATGCCGCGGCAAGGTATCTCGAAGAATTAAAGGAAAAACGCTTTCAGAAAAAAAACTGATGAAAAGTCAAGCTGCTTAGGCTTTGAAAAACTGTTTCGAGTTGACATAGAAAATGAGGCTGTGATATTATTGGTCGGTTAGACGGTTCGGCTGTTTGCGTTAAACACTAAACCCGAAAAAGGAAAAGGAAATTGTTATGCTTTACACTATCGCGGTTGTTCTGATCATATTGTGGCTCTTGGGGCTACTCACTTCCCACACCATGAGCGGTTTCATTCACGTTCTTTTGGTAATCGCCATCGTGGTTGTCTTGCTTAGAATCATCAGCGGACGAAAACCCTTGTGACCATTTCGTGGGCAATGGATTTGGTACCTAACCATGAAGGCTTATTTGTGAAATATGATTGTAACATAAGGAGTATTGAAGGTTGTCTCTCCGTAGGTTCCGGGAAGTTTGTTCGAATGAGAGTACGCTTGACAAGCGGTAAAACATCTGTATGAAACTAAAACCAATTTACAATTATAACGGTTCAAATGGAGGTTTAACATGAAATTAAGATCAATTCACAAGTATGTCTTAGCGGTCGTCCTTTTTGCACTCGCGGCTTTTATGAACGGATGCCACGGTGTTAATTGGTAGAGTGTTTCGGCGATCCATTTTCTAAATTGCAGAGACCAGCCCCATAACGGTAGTATAATTCAAAAGGTAGTGTCAGGGACATAATCTTGTGCCTTACGCACGACTGTCAGTGTTCCTGTGTCTGTTACTGCGCGGGCACCAGACGTGATGTTAATATGCCGTGGATGTGGGCAGGTGGGTACTCCATTTGTTTTTCGCTCAATACATTGCCGAACATGTCCTGCGCCCCAGATGTACTTTTTTGGATTAAAATAACAGAGCAGGGTCTATTCAATGTCAAGAGGTAAACCATGCAATTGTATCTGACAAATCCACGAGTAGTTTTAATAGACCACCATCTATCTGGTTTATCAGCAATCACTGTTCTTTGTATCTTGCTTTTAATGGCTGGCGTCGGGATAAGTTCCGACCCCAATAGTTTTACAGGCATCTTCGGCAGTAAATCTGTCGCGGACGGCAACAATGCCGCCAAAGATTCTAACGGTCCCACTATTATGTTGAGTTATAGCAAGGAGACGTTCAAAGAAAATCCTATTTCTTCTTTTATGTATTTTGTTCCGCTGATATCTCCGACCATACATTCGACCGCTATCGTGCCACCATCAGCCGAATCCACAGGATGCTCTTGAGGGTGCAGACAAACACGCAAGTATGTGAACAAAAAGTTCCTTCAACGGATAGCCCCCAGCCAAATGTATTATAATGCGTAGTACAGAAGACACAACCTTCGCTCCAATCTTGAGTAACTTGAGACGAATCTTACCCACCTATGCACTGGCCAACTCACTATCAGCAAGGCCTTCCCTGCGAAGCGATGGTAGAACATGCCGACACCGTTAACGTGACAGTGGTGGCACACAACAAAAGACGTACTCTCGCCTCAGGCATAGGACTTACCTTTCAATCATGTCATTGTGATAAAAGCCGAAGGGCGATATCTTCCACGTATTCAGGTGAACGAAGTGTTACATTACCGCCTTTGTGGGTAAGCTTTTCGGTTTTGTCGATTTTACTGGTTTTGGTGTTCAGCCATTCGGTGGTGTAATTGCCGGCGGGGATGTCGAGCGTCAGATTGGCCTCGGTGCCGCCGTTAATGTATATGGCGTAGGCTTTGCCGGATTCGGCCAGCACACGGACGGTGGCGTTGGCCTGTGCAGGAGTGCCTCCGAGAGGTGCGGTAATCCATCCTCCTTTAATCGGGTTATTGTTGGGTGACATGCGGAGGAAATCGAAGCTCTCCATGAATCTCAGGAGTATGCCGAGCTGGTCGCGCAGTTCGCTGCTGCCGCCGCCGGGCGATTTATAGTCTCGCAGGGTTCCTGCGGGGTGAGCAGGTGTAAATGAGTAATCAAGGCTGCTATAGACTGCGCCGCCGGCGATAATGAAACCCCAGCCTTCGGTGCGATAAGTTACATCATCTTTACCGCGAAAGCCGGTCTCATCATCAGCGATGACCTTGTTTAGGTGGTAGTTCTGTGCAACGGTATCAGGGGGCACGGCGTAGTGAAAGTTGAAAATGGATACGATGGAATTAGGTTTATCAATTTTCTTGACGCCGTTGGCGATGTTCTGGGCGATGAGGTGTTTATTAGGCAGGTTCTTCTCGGCATCGGCGATTGTCTGGGCGATATGGGCCTGCCAATCCTCCGTAACGCCGCCGAAGTAAGGCTCATTGCATATCTCAAAGTAAAGGTTGTCGAAGGAGTTAAGCTCGGCGACGGCTTTACGCACAAAAGCATCGTGGATTTTGAGCAAGTCCTGGTGTTTGAGAGTATAAACCTCGGTACGGGGACAATCGCCGATATTGTTGATGTTGTTAGTGTACTTCATCGGATTAACGTTCCAGAGATTATCATCGTAGAAAGGGCAAAACAGAACAAACTCGACCACGACTCCTCGACCGGAGGCCTGCAGGACAAAATCCCTGAGGCGGTTGAAATAGGAATCGTTCCATTTGGTAAGGTCGAATTTATCGCCGTCAACTGCGCCGGGAGTTGAGGAGCGCAGCCAGGGAGAGCAATAACGTTTGGGGGCGAGCGTGTTATCAGTGATGCCGAACGAGGATGGGACTTCGCGGTATGTGCCGGAGAAGGTTCGGGTAAGATTCAGGCCGTGCGATTTCAACTCATCAAGGTATGTTACGTAGTCGAAATCGAGGTTGAGCACGGCGCCGTAGTGTTCGCCTGATGTAATAAGGATGGTCGGCTTGCCGCGAAAGAGCAGATAGTGCGAATTGTCGGGATGGAGACTGATGGGTTTGGGCTGTGACGATGAAGCCGGAGCAACCCAGGCAATACAGGTGAGAACAAACACGAGGAACGTGAAGAATTCTATGACATTTGAGCGCTTACGCATTTTGAGTCCTCCTTTTTGATTCGGACTTTCATTTTAGCCGATGCCTTAACGTTTAATATGGTAGAGCCGGATCATGTGCGACTCAACAAATTTGAAGTATGACCACATCGGTCAACTTGGTCTTAATTCGACATTTTCCCAGGCTGAGGAAAATCCTTCGAGGCATCATCGAGGACAAGAACCCAGTCGAGGTACTCGCCTTTGTCGGGCGGGGTGAATTCACGTTCGCCGGTGTTGGCGAATTCGCCGATGATGGTTGCCTGGCCGTTACGCGGATTGAACCACCATGCCTTGACTTTCGAGCCTTTGATCGCGTCCATGCGCACCTTGAACGTCCGTCCGACTGGGGCATAGACCATTGCGTAGCTGCCGGACCGGTCTCGCGTGGCCGCGAAGCGATACCGACCTGCGCCGGGCACCGAAGTTGGGACGCGGTCGGTAACGATAATCGAATCGTCTGGGACGCGCGTAAGAAACGGGCGAGACTCAATCAGGCGGCGTGCGAATTGCATCTGGTCTGCGCCGGGCTGGTCAATAGCCTCGTACCACGGCATGAGCGGATTATTGATAGGGTTGCGGCCCGGCTGCCACATCTGCCAGACCGAGTGATGTCCGTAGGTGTGGCCGCACGCACCGCCAAATAGGTCCCAATAGAGTGGTCGGCGGACGTCCGCTGCGACGGAATGGCCCAGCTTTTTGGCATCGAACGATACAGGGTGGTCTTCATAGAGTGGTTCGCCATCTATCACCGGCTTGACAGGCGTGCGGTCGTAATCGACTCGCGTCTGGTCATAGCGGCCTGTGAATTCGGCCACGTGGCCGTTCTGGCGTATATTGAAGTCGAGCCACGCATCGTTGTGGAACCACTCTGCGGAGGAACGGCCGCCCTGTGGATGATACGTCATCAAGTGGGAGCCGCCATCGCCTTGCTTGATTGCCTCGGCCATGGCACGCCAGATGTTCTCCACTCCGTCAGCGGCGCGGTCGCCGCCAAGAATCCAGATAATGTTGGGGCTGTCTTTATAGCGATTGCCGAGAAATCGACCATAGACCTTTATATTTTCGTCGTTGAATACAACAGGGCCTTTGCCCCATGCCTTCGAGACCTTATCGCCCCAGGTGGGGAGCATACCGATGTAGATACCTTTTTCGCGGGCCTTGGCGACAATGTAATCCACGTGCTTGAAATAGTCTTCATTCGGCCTGTTCGGATCGCTATCTATTAGCGGCCTGTGACCGTAGGCATTGGCTGCATCGAGGCCGTCCAGTTCTGCAAGGATGACTGCCTGGATGACGGTGAAACTTTTTTGTCTGCGGTTTTCGAGATATTTGTCGGCTTCTTCGCGGTTGAGACGGTGAAAAAGCTCCCAGGCTGTGTCGCCAAGATAGAAGAATGGCGTGCCATCTTCGTGAACGATGAATCGCTTGTTGTCGGAGACTTTGAGTCGACCGTGACTAAAGTCAACAGATGGGCCTGAGCGGGGAATCTCCGCTTGTGCTCCATAGTAACAGAAACCCAAAATGACCAGTGTATACCCAAGACGTGCGATTTGAGCAGTTTTGGATTTTTTTGTGAACATAACGTGATCTCCTTATGATCGCTGCTACCCGCACTCGGCAAATTTGTAACCATGATTCAACTACAATGCCCTGAGAAGCCGAGGCGCATTCGAACTCCAGCATTGTATGAACGAGGATTATTAACGTCAAACGCAATCAGTTGGTGCTATTTGAGAAAGTGCATTTCGTAAGTGGTAATTCTAATTCCGGGATTGCTGGTTTTCACTTATCGGATTATTGGGTAAAATGAATCGCGGAAAGTAGTAGGGGGCATTTTGGGATGTTTCCTAATGGTGCAACGATAGGAAATACAGTAAGAGAATATCACAGCTTACCAAGTAAACCATCATTGAAAGGACATGAATGATGAGTAAGCAAATCGACCTTCATAAGTACATTCGCAGCATACCTGATTGGCCGAAGAAAGGAATCTTATTCCGTGATATTACACCGCTTTTGGCCGACCCGAAGGCATTTTCGGCGGCGGTGGATTTTTTATGTGCAGACTTTACCGGGGCGGGGATCAAATATGTCGCCGCCGTTGAAGCCAGAGGATTCATATTTGGCTCGGCTGTCGCCGGAAAGTTAGGTGCTGGTTTTGTGCCCATACGCAAGAAAGGTAAGCTGCCATTTAAAACAGAAAGTGTCAGCTATCAACTCGAATACGGCACCGACACCCTCCAGGTGCACAGCGACGCCGTCCGCCCCAGCGATAAGGTGCTGATGGTGGATGACCTTCTGGCAACAGGCGGGACAATGAAAGCCGCATGCGAACTTATTGAAAAAATCGGCGGTGAAATTGTGGGCATAGCATTCCTTATCGAACTTTGCGACCTGCAAGGTAGGGAAAAACTCGGCAAGTACAAGATACACACCGTTATAGGATATTGATTGTGCTCTTTGACGCGAAGACAGACTTATCGTACTCGCATATCCAGCAATGTGAGGGAGAGCTTTTATCCTTACGCTTTCAGACCCGATTCGGTTACTTTTTACGAACGGACATCGCTGCCAAAGCACCGAGCCCCAAAAATAGCGCGGTGGCCGGTTCCGGTATCGGGTTCTGTGTCAAAGTGAATGTGTATGGACCTGGATCTGGAATCTTTATATCGCATTGAAGCGTCACCACACCACCGTGCCCGACAGCCTCCGGCGCGAGGAACTTGATTGTCCAGGAATCTATATGCTGAACTGTCTTGAATTTTGTGCTCCCGCCGGTGTCCGTAACAAAAGTGGCCTGCTCCGCAGGGTTGAGCGTCAGAACATACCCAGTCCAGGTTATATTACTATCATTGGTGACAGTAGCAGTAATCGTGAACGTGGACTTGGCCTCAGCGCTCACTGTGACCGTGGTAGGTGCCAAGGCCAAAAGCTGCTCGGAGATTACAGCTCCGCTCGGCGACCATGTTGAGACTGAACTTGATTTGAAAGAGACCAGACCCGCGCTTGCTACACCCCCTGCACACACCACCCCAACAAAGATAAGAGCAACCTTGCACTTTCTCATGGCATCATCCTCCATAATCTGCCAATTCCGATTTTTTACAATTATGCAACAGATGTTTCTAATATGCAAGCATTTTCTCAAGCAAACTGTAAAAAAGTCGCTTCGTTCTTACCCATCTTTCCAAGTCTCGAAAGGATAAAGGATTACGTTTGACATGAGCGATCTTTCGCTTCTCGGTTGCCGCCAAAAAATTGCGTTCTACACTTTGACGCAATCACAATTCGGTCATTGTTGTGAAAGTCTTTCCCGACTCTCACTTCAGAAAATAATCCTGTTTCCTCAATCATTCTCTTGACAGTCGGTCCCTGAGCATATCCTATCTCAAGCATCAATACCGAATCTGCCTTCAGGAATTGGTTTACATGTTCGGCGATCCTTCTATAAACATCCAGGCCGTCCGTACCTCCAAACAGCGCCAGCCGTGGCTCGAAATCCTTCACATTCCTGTCGAGTCGTTCGTATTCAGTAGAGCTGACGTAAGGGGGATTACAGACAATTAAATCGAACCCGCCGACGTCCAAATGTGGAATCAATGGCTCAAATAAATCGCCTTGGAGAAGTTGGATTCTATCACCAACCCGGTGTTTCTCAGTGTTCCGTGCCGCCACTCTCAAAGCCGCAGATGAAATGTCCGTTGCAATAATGCGGGCATTCGCAAAATTCCTGGCTAATGCTACGGCGATACAACCACAGCCGGTGCACAGATCACAAACAAACTGCGTTCCCTCCCGCATTCGCAAAAACTCGACAGCCCATTGGACGAGAAGCTCCGTCTCAGGCCGGGGAATCATACAATCCCCGCTTACATCAAGCTCCAACGAATAGAACTCAGTCTTGCCGACCAGATATGCAACGGGTTCATTGCTGCCGGCCCGCTTGACCAGCTCACGCAGCCGGTCGAGCTGTTGATGTTCAACGACCTTATTGAAATGAGTATACAATTCGATCCGCTTCAATCCTAACACGTGCGAAAGAAGCATCTCAGCATTAAGGCGAGGCGAATCTATATTTTTCTCGGCCAGATAGCAGCTTGTCCAGTTCAACAGACTCTGTATCGTCCAGTTCTGCATTGCCAGATTATAGATGGGGCAAAGAAAAGCGAAAGCCAAAAAGAACTTAGAGAACTGCCGGGTTTGCAATAGGTTCGACAAGCTCACTACAGGTTGAGTTTGTTTGGGTTTGTTTTCACCGCATTTGCAAAGTCGTTCTTTTTCATAATACTTTGTGAGACTAAGGCTTATATTCATTTGAGCATTTAGTAAATTGGGTTTGTTTTGCATAATTATTCGTAATTGGTCGCTTCCGCCTTCGCCGAGGCTACGGCGGACAAGCGTCGCTTGTATACCGTATTGCGTATAGCGTGATACGGTTAGCGAGGATTTGAGCTTCGGTAGCCATAATTCAGTCTCCAGTCGCGAGTCGATAGATAGTTGATAGTTATTAATGATTATTTGACTTGGAACTGCCCTTCGACTCCGCTCAGGACAGGCTGTTCCGTTGCGCGCGGAACTCCGCTACCATGCACTACATAAAGTACATGGCCTAACATGTGCTACCAGAGCACATGGTTACATTATACGTAATTAGCAATAAATGTTAAATAGTTACTAAACATTTTTAATTAAAAATTTAACCACGAATCCGACTTATGAAATAGGCGAAGCCGCCATCTCACGGATTAAACGCTGATTAACACTGTCAAGAGGATGGCGAGCAGGCGAACCGAATTGACCCGATTTAGGGGGGATGTGAATAATCTATATAAGTATATGCGTATATACTTATGGAGTGCTTTAAGAAGCATGGGTTTAAGAATGGGGGATTTGAGAATCAAGGTTCTTCAAAGAGAGATTTGAGAAAGAGGGGAGGAATAAATGGGTTGATGCTGGATTAGATCCTTCGACTCGCCTACGGCTCGCTCAGGATGACGCTTCGCGTCAATTGCGGATTTTGGATTAGGTCCTTCGACTCGCCTACAGCTTGCTCAGGATGACGCTGCGCGTCAATTGCAGATTTACCTGCCCCACCCGCCACACGAATGGCGGGTAAACTCCGGCGGGCAGGCATTACCTTTTAACCCATCAAGAGGATGGCGAGCAAGCGAACCGAATTGCCCCGATTTAGGGGGGATGTGAGTCATCTATATAAGTATATGCGTATATACTTATGGAGTTCTTTAAGAAGCATGGGTTTGAGAATGGAGAATATGAGACGAGGGATTTGAAAAAGAGGGATTTAATGAGACTGTAGTAAAATGACCGGCAAAGATGTGCCTAACCCCTTTTGAACTAAAGTTTTATGTTCAAATGTATTCTTCATTCTTTACTATCGCAACCGGTCTGATGTTCATTCTTCGT
>Ga0315274_10002319_pt1 | contig 28845 bp, 19 predicted proteins | sample YL17G02_20_MG_FD_203700 | JGI IMG/M metagenome (GOLD analysis project Ga0315274, IMG submission 203700) | Sediment microbial communities from Yellowstone Lake, YNP, Wyoming, USA - YL17G02_20 | ecosystem: Environmental > Aquatic > Freshwater > Lake > Sediment | place: USA: Wyoming | collected...
CCGCCCAATCGACCCCGATCTCCGAGGCCGGGTTGCTGGTTCCTTGGCCAACCGTCCATCATGATCTAGCCGTCTGCCAGTCATCTCAGGTTGTCAAGGAACAAGGGTTAGTCGCACAGGCTGCTAGGTAAGCTGCCGAGCCGGCCGAGGTCGCATCCTAGCCCCTAAGAAACCAGTAGAGGGGCGCCAGCCGCTGCCAGGCGTCAAAGAGCAGATCAATCAGGCCCCGGCTCCGGAGGAGATCATCGTGGGGGCGGGCCGCGTCCACGTAGAGGTTCTTCCAGTCCAGCCACTTGGCCAGGTCCTGCGGCGCGCCGGGCATCTGGGTCCGGCGGTAACGGGTCCCGGAAAGCTCGAACTCCGGCCGGGCCTCGATGGGCCTAACGAGGGAGTAGAAGCGCTCCGGGGCGGCCAGGGCCTTCTCCCGGAGGGTCAGCATGTGCCCGGAGGGCGCCGAGTAGAAGCCCATCCCGTAGAGGTACCTCGTCGGCGTGAGCTCCCAGTAGAAACCGAGGTTGCCCATCGCGGCCCGCCGGTTCCGGAAGATGATCCAGACCGTCTCCTTGTAGGGCCTTTTGTCGCTGGTGAAACGCGTATCGCGACGGATGCGGCCGACGGCCCGCCCCACCTGCGGCCGCGTCTCCAGGCCGGCGTCCACCTCGGCCTCCAGCCACTCCCCGAACTCGGCGGTCAGGGCCCGCATCGGCTCGACCAGAAAGCGCTCGTAGTCGGCCCGGTGGCTTTCGAACCAGGCCACGTCGTTATTCTCCTTGAGAGCGGCCAGAAACTCGACGGCGGCGGGCGCGAAGCCCTGGAAAGGGCCGGCGGGGCCACGGGCGCCGTGCCCCGGGGACCGGCGAAGCAAGTGACCGCCTCCTCAGGCCAGGGCTAGGGCGTGCTCTCTACGGTCCGATCTTCTGCACGAAAACGACGTTCCCGCTGGTATCGCAGACCACCCTCACAATACCGTTGACGAGAGGAGTCAGGGTCGCCGTGTCGGCCATGAATACGGTGTTCGCCAGGGTGAGGGTGTGATAGCCCATGCAGATGTCGTCGACATCCATAGTCGTGGGGCTGAACGCGGTCAGGACACCCTCGAAGATGGTCTCATCGTGGGGCAGCACCGCCCCGCAGCAAGTTTCCCGGCCAGCCTCCGTCAGCGGGCCGATCTGCTGCATGGCGAAGGTCATCCTGGCCAGGTCGCCCCGGGTGATCGGCAGATTCTGATTGGACGTGCCCACGGTCACCGGGCCGTTAAACCCCTTGGCCGTGGCGTACTGGATGTAGTTCTGGGGCCAGGAGCTAATGGGTGGGCCAGGCACCTGGGCCCTGTGCCCGGGGACGGCCCGGACAAGGATGGTGACGGCCTCGGCGTAGGTCAAGAGGCTGGACGGACTAAAGCTGGGGGAGTTGACGATGCCCAGAAGAGCGGCCGCGTTGACGAAGCCCCAGGACCATACGGGAATCGAGGCCCAGTCGAAGAACAAGGGCTGTGTCCCGACCAGGTTCTGGGCCACCTGGGCCCGTCCGGTGGCCCGAATGATCCACGTGACGGCCTCAGCCCGAGTGAGTGGGTCGTTCGGGGTTGCCGGACCAGTGATTCCGCTGGTGCCGAGGTAGACACCCAGCGACGCCATGAGCGTGAGCTCCGCCCGCGCCGGGTGGTTGGCGATGTCGGAGAAGGCGGGGTAGACGAAGGTAACGGCCAGGGCCGTCGCGCTGGGAATGACGAGAAGACCGATAATCAGGACCAACGCCAGGACAGTTCTCTTCAAAGCGCTTCCCCCTCTCTGAAAAACACCCAGCCAGGATTCGTTCCAGGCAATGACATTCCTGCCTCTGCCTGGCGTCCTAGGGCCCGTCCTCTAGCGGCGCCAGCACCAGACTGGCCGCCCCGACGGCCCCGGCGTCCTGGCCCAGAGCGGCGGGGAAGATGCCGCGGAGGCCGGCCAGATTCGGCGGGAATGTTCTCTCCTCGACAGTGCGCCGGACGATCGGACCAATCAGGTCCCAGGCCCCGGCCACCCCCCCGCCGACGATCACGGCCTCGGGATTGTAGAGGGTGATGGCGGTGGAGATACCCCGACCCAAGAAGACGGCCGCCCACCCCAGGACCAGGATGGCCCTGGCGTCACCGCGCCGGGCGGCATCGGCCACATCGCGGGCGGAGGACATCCCGGCCTCCCGGGCAATGGCCGTCCCGGAGGCCACCGCCTCCAGGCACCCCAGCCGGCCGCAGCCGCAGAGCGGAGCGTCGGGCCGCATGTCGATCGGAATGTGGCCGATCTCACCGGCGCAGGAACCCGAACCCCGCCAGAGGCGGCCGTCGAGCATGACCCCCGAGCCTATCCCCGTGCCGACGGTCAGGCAGATGAAGGTCCGGTAGGGTCGCCCCGCGCCGAGCCAGGCCTCGCCCAGAGTCGCCGCGCGCACGTCGTTGTCGACACGCACCGGAAGGTCGAAGGCTTGGCGGAAGTAGGAGGCCACGTCAAGGTTTCGCCAACCAAGATTCGGGGAGAAGAGGCAGACTCCACGCTCCGCGTCGATGGGCCCCGGAATGCCGAAACCCAGACCGGCGATCTCGCGTGACGCGAGAGCCGGGGCCCCGGCAGCCGTGTCCTTCATAGCGCGGGCCTTCGCCAGAAGCTCGGCGGCCATGTCCCGGGCGGCGGCCAGCACGGCCTCGGCCCCTTCCGCTTTCGGGGTCGCCCGCCGCCGGCGAGCCAGAATGCCCCCATCCTCGCGCACCAGGAGGCCGCTCAGAGTCGTGCCGCCGAGGTCGATGCCCACGGCCAAGCGGCCGCCCGGGCGGGCGAGCCTGCCCCTAGCCACGAGCCATTTCCTCCTTGAGACTGATGATGATCGGCACCGGCGTGGGGTCCAGGCCCCGCAGGAGAGCCACATAGCAGGAGAGATAGTCGCCGAAGAGGCAGAGAGAAACCGTCCGGGCCAGCCGGCCCCGTCCGAGCGCGCTCACCTCCACGACCCGCTCGGGGCCGATCACTCTCTCGGCCAGAAGGCGGGTCGTGACCTCCAGGCGCTTGCGCATCCGGGGATCTTCCGCGGCCAGGTCACGCAGGACACAGGCAAAGAGGTGTTCCCGGATGGCGGCCGGGGCGTCCCAGCCAACGACCTCGTCGTGGTGCGCCTCCGGGACGGTGTACCAGTGGGCCAGCGTTTTCCCGTTCTCGGCCATCTGGTTCTTCCAGCGCCGGGCCACGCCCTCGGTTGCGCCGGGGCCACCGTAGATAATGGGGAGCCGATCGGCCACCCGGCCGGCCAGGGTCAAAGGGGTTAGGGGTTCCCCGGCGCCGGTCCCGCCGGCCGGCCCCCACGACCCGGCCGCCCCGCCGCCGGCCGGCCCCCACGACCCGGCCGCCCCGCCACCGGCCGGCCCCCACGACCCGGCCAGACCCTCCGCCAAAGTGGCGGCCTCTTCTATCTCGGCCTCGAAACCGGTCGGAGTGAGGGCGGCGCCGTCGAGGACTCCCAAAATGGCGGCCAGGATGCCCGGAAAAACGGCCCGGGCCTGCATGCCCGTGGGCAACTCGACCAGAGGCCAACCTGCCTGGTGGGCCTGGGCGGTCAGGCGTCCGCCGCCGCTGATGACGACCACCGCGGACGAGACCGTGGGGCCGGCGCCCCCGCAACCCGCGAGCCGCTCCACCGCCGCGAGGGTTTCCTCGGTCTCGCCCGAGTGACTGATGGCCAGGATCAGGCCACATCCCCGAGGCGGGGCGGCGCCTTCCTCCCCATCCCCTCCGCCGGAGGCGTAGCCCGGCGGGTCGTAGCCCTGGCAGACGACGAAGGGAACCCTGAGAACGGGACGGACCAGGGACCCCGCCACGTAGGCGGCCGCGGCCGAACCTCCGCCCGTGCCCAGGACCAAAACGTCGGAGAAGACGCCCGCCCGCCGGGCCGCGTCCTGACCCGCCCCGTGGGCCGCGTCCTGACCCGCCCGGCGCCCCGCCGGATAGAGAGCGCGAAGCTGACGGGGGTAGTCTCCGAGCCACCCAAGCATGCCCGAACGATCAACGGCGAGATCGAGCAAGGGCCTACACCGCCTGCCCGCGCGTGGCCAGGTAGCACTCCCGCAGCCACTGCATGGTCCGGACGATCTCCGGCGACTCGGACTTGATGAACTCCTGCAGCTTGGAGCACCGCTCAAATTCGGGGCAGGCGGCGCAGTTCTGGACCTCCCGCTCGGTGGCGCACAGACGGATATTGCACGTGGAGCAGAACTTGGCGTGGAAATGCTGGTTGTGCGGTCCGCAGCCGAGGCAGACCCAATCCCGGGGGCTATAGACGCCGTTCCAGAACTGCGTGGCGACCTGCTTGAGGAGGTCCTCGTCGCCGTTCACCGTGCCCTTGTAGGCTTTGCACTCCAGACAGTTGATCCCGCAGTAGCCGAGCATGAGCGATCCTCCCCCTCTCCGGACGAAGCCGTTCGCGCTGACGCTGCCTGGCTGCATCCTACGGGACGGCGTTGCCGCGGTCAAGAGCCGGGCCGCGCCCTAGTCCTCCCGCGAAACGACAAGTCCCTGGCGGTTCTCGGTCGCAATGCGCACATCGTAAGCCGGATAGGCCGCGCCCATGGCCCGACCCACCTCGCCCCCCCGGCCGGGGGGCGTGAAGGCGATGACCGTGGGGCCGGCCCCGCTGAGACAGGCGCCGTAGGCCCCGGCCTCGTAGGCCAGGTCGCGCAGACGGGTGAAGGTTGGCATGAGCGGCGCCCGGTAGGGTTCGTGAAGGAGGTCGCCCCGCATCATCAGGCCGGCCCTGGCCCAGTCGCCGGAGAGGAGGGCGGCCACCAGCACATTGCCCCGCGCGCCCGCCAGGGCGGCCGTGGGGTGAGGCAAGCTCCCGGGCAGAGCGGAGCGGGCCAACTTGGTCGGGAGGGGGTAGTCGGGGATGGCCACGACGATGTCGGCTGGAGGCAGATTGGCTCGGATGAAGACCAGGCCGGGCGCCCCGGCCGATGCCCGGGCGGCTGTGGCGGCGCTCGCGGGGGCTGCGGCGCTGGCGGGGGCGGCGGCGCTGGCGGTGACGACCAACCCACCCACGACAGCGGCGGCGACGTTATCGGGGTGGCCTTCAACGGCTGCGGCCACGGCCACGATATCCTCCCGCGAAAGGCCCAACCCCCCAAGTTCGCTGGCCAGGACCACCCCGGCCACGATGGCCGAGGCGCTACTGCCCAGACCTCGGGCCAGGGGGATCTCGGAGTTCACCACGAGGTGGCCGGGCGGTAGGGTTATCCCGTAGCCGGCCGCGACCTCCAGAGCCGTGCGGACAATGAGATTGGTCTCGTCCGTGGGCAGACCCAGAAGGGTCTCGCTACGGAGGTCCACCCGCCACGCGCCGGGGCGACCACGGGTGGTGACGGCGCCCTCGGCGGCGGCGATCCGGCCATCGGCTTCCACTGTCGGGTCCACCCGCACCGCCAGCCCGAAGGACAGGGCCAGGCCAAGAGAGTCGAAGCCCGGACCCAAATTGGCCGAGGTGGCCGGGACACGGATAGTGAAGGCCCGGCCGCTCATCAGGAGTCCCGGGGATCGATCATTCGGGCGGTCATTCCCCGGGCAATGATCTCGTGGAGATAGTCTTTGACCTTCTCGGGGTCGCCGGGCAGCGTGTGGGGTGTCACTTTGGCCGCCTCCAGGGCCGCCCCCGGATCCTTGAGACCGCTACCGGTGAGAACGATAACCACGGTCTGGCCCGGGCTTATCTTCCCGGAGGCCACGTGCTTTCGGAGCCCAGCCAGCGAAGCGCACGAGGCCGGCTCGGCGAAGATGCCCTCGTTCCGAGGCAGGAAGCGATAGGCGGCCAGAATCTCCTCGTCGGTGACGGAGTCGATGACCCCCCCGGACTCGCGGGCGGCGGTCACGGCCCCCTCCCAACTGGCCGGGTTACCGATGCGGATGGCCGTGGCGATGGTCTCGGGCTCGGCGATCGGCTCTCCCCGGACAATGGCCGCCGCGCCCTCGGCCTCGAAGCCGTGCAGGCGAGGCAGTCCCGTTCCGTGACGGGCGTTCCATTCCACGAAACCCTTCCAGTAGGCGGTGATGTTCCCGGCGTTTCCGACCGGAATGGCCAGAATGTCGGGGGCCTTCCCAAGCTGCTCCACGACCTCGAAGGCCGCCGTCTTCTGACCCTCGATGCGGTAGGGGTTGACCGAGTTTACCAGGGTGACCGGTTCAGTGGCGGCGATCTCCCGCACGATGCGCAAAGCGGTGTCGAAGTTGCCCTCGATGGCCACGACCTGGGCCCCGTGAATGACGGCCTGGGCCAACTTGCCCAGAGCCACCTTGCCGCTCGGGACGACAATCACACAGCGCAGCCCGAGGCGGGCGGCGTAGGCGGCGGCCGAGGCCGACGTGTTCCCGGTTGAGGCGCAGATGACGGTGTCGGACCCTTCTTCTTGGGCCTTGGCCACGGCCAGGACCATCCCGCGATCCTTGAACGAGCCGGTCGGGTTCAGACCCTCAACCTTGGCGTAAAGATCGAGACCGAGTTCGGCCGAGAGCTTGTCCAGGCGCAGTAGGGGGGTGCCGCCCTCCTGGAGGGTGAGGACGGGCGTCCGCGCCGTCACCGGCAGCCAGGCCCGGTAGCGCTTGAGAAGGCCCGCGTTCAGTTGGTGTGGCACCCTGCTACTCCTCCGGTTCCACTTCCACGGCCCCGCGGCCGGCGCGCTTCCCCAGTCAATGGCCCGGTATTCGCCGGGACGAAAGAACCACCTTGTGGGACGGGGGACGGGGCCGGGGGCGGGGTGGTCGGGGGGCGGAAGCGCTCAAGCGCTTGATGAAAGCGGTCGCCTCCGCGTAGCGCGGGAAGGCCTTCTCGGCCTGGCGGAAATCCGTGGTGTGAGCTCGCTGCCGGCCGTTGGTCATGCGCACGCCCAGACTCTTGTGAAGAAGCTCATGGTACATGATGAAATCGACCACCCAGGTGGGAACGGTGGGGCTGTCGAGAATGCGGCTGAGCACAACCGTGTCCGTGGCGAACTGGTAGCGGCCCAACTTGCGGCGGGCCGGGACGGTGTTCCAGGCGAGCACCGGCCGCCCCAGCCGGCCCTCAAAGTGGTCGGCGTTGACGCGGCGGAAGACCTCCTCCAAGTCGTAGTGCCGGCCCCGAGTGCGCGAGAGACTGGCCTTGGGATCGCCGGGGGACCAGAGAGGGCCGAAGGTGAGCTGAGCGAGAGAGCCGACCCTCGGCTCGTCTGGGCCCATGTCCCAGGACTCTCCCGGACCGAACTCGATGGTCCGGATAAGACAGGTGAAGGTTTCGCCGCAGGCGTACTGGCGCAGGACCGTGCGGTGGCGACCGTCGGAATCGCCCTTCCGGCGCCGGGACGGGCCGGTCGTGATCAGGGCCAGGTTGACTAGGGCCTCGATGACCGGTCGCGGGGCGGTGATAAATGCCTCGCTGGCCGTGACCTCGAGGACACCGTCCAGCGCGGGATACATGCGGTAGAGGGTGGCGGTATGGAAGAAGCCGATTCGCGGAATGGGGGTCGCGGCGATCCTCGGAATGGGGGTAGCGGGGTCGCCGGGTCTGGTCGACTCTGCCGCCTTCAAGGTCTCCGAGACGATCCGCAGGGCCGTGAGGTGAGCGATCAGAGACGCTTCGCTGCTCAGGAAGGTGAGCCATTGGTAGGCGCGACGGGAGGGAGCGGGAAGGTCGGTGGGGGCAAGGCCAACACCCAAGCAGAGCTGTTGCACATGCCGGACGTGGCGGCGGATGGTCTCCAAGGTCTCCGAAAGCCGGCCTTCGTCCCGAGGTTTGTCTCCCAGGGACTCGTAGGAGCCGGCCTGGAAAGCGTCGAGGAGGCCTCGAACCTGGTTGCAGACGCGCAAGAGCCCGGCCAGGCGCATGTGCTTGAGATCGGTCACACGAACCCCCCGTTCGCGAAGAGTGGTCATTCGGGACGGAGGAAGCGGAAACCTGCAAGGGGTGGAGGTGGGGGGGGAGCGGATGGGGTGGGTGGAGCTAGGCGGAGCGGGGTGGCTCCACGTACTTCCGGACAGACCCACGATCCACGCCGAGGCTCCGGGCAATCGCCGTTGTTGCCCCGCCCCGCCTGCCAGTGCTCCAGTATCTCTGCGATGTCACGCACAACCCATGACCTCCGGCCCACTTCGACCTCTCCCAAGCTCGGGCATCGGGTGGCAAGAGTTCAACTCCGATCGCCACCGTCCGGCTCCCAGCAGGGAATTGCGTGACGCACGGGCGGGGAATTGCGTGACCGCTCACAGCCGTGGCCCTACCGATCAGCCAACCCTGCGCGAGGCGGGAGGGCCAGGGTGGCGATGAGGTGGATGGAGAGGTGTCACGTAGCCGGGAGAAGTGGCATCTGGGAGAGATGGGACACTGGGGCGAGACGAAGCCTCACCTGGTCGCGCTGACTCCTGGGAGCTCAGCGGCCCAGTGAAGCGGGTCCGCTGGACTTGTTAGCCGGCACTGCATGGCAGTAGCGTCTTCGCTCATGGTCCAAGCTCGCCGATCGCGGCTCTAATCAGACTGGAGATCTTATCTGCCAACTGCTCCACAGACCCGGTTTCAGACTTGAGGAGTGCCATCTCGTTCTCGTCTCCGTGAAGGGACTTAAGCACCGGGAGAAGAGTGATCAGACCGTTCTGACGGAGCAGCTTAGCTTGGTACACTCGCAACTCCCAAACGAGGCTCGCAAAACGGTCAGCTACGGAAAGGGCGCTGATGAGCCTCGTCAGGTTGGACGTGCTGTAGACCGTGAGTGGTCCGACCTCCGCGACCGCATGCGACACCGCCTTGTTCCATGAGAGTTCCGCCAGCTGCGCTGCGAGCAGGGACCTGAGCTCTCGAAAGGCCCTTGTCTCGAGTTCCTGAATATGGTGCCCTTCATAGAGATACAGCCTGTGAATGTACGGGCTGAGCCTCGTGCTTTCGACCAAGGCCTCCCGGGCGTTGGACGTGAACCGACCTGAGATGATCACGAAGAAGTGGGAGAGCCTGACTTGGGCCTTGGTGATGAGGTCGTCGAAAGGCATGTCGAAGGCTTTGACAATATGACTGATGAGACCTTCCACCTTGCTATTGTTGGCACCAGACAGGTCGCCGACCTTCACTTGTGCTCCGTGGTGGATCTTGTTCCCAAACCGGTCGTATTCGGCAAACACGACGTCCTTTCCAAACTCGCCAATGCCGTGGTTGTGGGTCACCTCGCTGTAGCCAAGTTGCCGCAGAAAGGGCATTACGACCTTTGTGGTGTACTCGTCCTCGTTCATCTTGAGTTGTGCTCCAGTTGTCGACGTAGCGGAATCCACCAAACGGCTTAGATTCAACGGCACACCCCTAGAGCCGGCTCACGTGAGGGGCCCTCTGGACCTCCGAGTTGGCCGGGCTACTGGGAACCATTGCCTACGCCCACTCGGATTCGGCGCGCAAGCGCTCTAGCCCTGCCGACAGTCGAACCCTGCGTGAGGGTGAAGGGCTAGGGGGTGAGGGCCCTGGATGGAGCGGGGCTGCTGCACCGGGGGAAGTAGCATTTGGGAAACGCCCGCTGCGGGCGAACCGAGTCCCCGGCCTGTCGGGCTAACGTGCACTCTAGCCGCAGGTGCAGACGGGCGTGAAGCGCCCGGCTGTAACACGGTCGGTCGGCGTGCACTGCTAGCACCTTTCTACATTCTGAGTTCCGAACGCAACCAAGAGCTGTCTACTGCACGCGGTCCGATATTGATTCCCGCCATCTTGTCGCGGTAGTCCGCGAAGACCCCGAACAACCGACGACCATTATTCTTTAGGATTGCGAAAAGGTCCTCATCAACAGCCTTGACGAAAGCCTCCATATCCTTGCCGAGAATCGCGCGGAATTCCTCCTCATAGACGGCAATAAGCCGTTCCCTTCTGTCTGACGCAGACGGATGTGTTTTGGACGGGGCGTCGCCCAGCAATGACATTACCGCTGCGGCGAAGAGGGGGCCGAAGAACATGAACTTGGCGTAGTAGCTGTCACGACGGAGGTAGGCGTTTCTGACGATCGAATGTCGAACAGAGATCGCCAGTCCGACGCGATCAGCATCGTATTCCATCGCGTGATTTCGTGCTCTGTTCGGACTGTAAGCCGAGTGCCCAAGCAGAACGTGACCCACCTCGTGCCCCAAGACAAATGCAATGGCTGCGAAAGTCAAGCATTCGCTGAGGTCCCAACGAGTCCTTGTCCTTGGGGTAGACATCTGGAAGCCGGGGTGGTCGCATGGAACCGTACCATACCGAAAGGATATATGACAAGGCAACAGACAACTCTTCTGGGTTGTCGATGAGGAAATCCTTGCCACTTTCCTCCATGACACGGAGATACCATGAAGACCAGAAACTGAGCGTGTGTACAAGACCCTCATGAAGGATAATGACGCGGTCGCCTCGTGGCGTAAAGCCTGCATATCCGTTGAAGTCATGCGTCGGCAGAATGCCGAAGAAGGTCGTCTCAGCGATGTCTCTCTCTTCTGTCTTGAGGACGGGCATGAGTGGTTCAAGATACTGCTGCATTAGTTCATCCTGAATCTCTGGTATCGTCATTGTGTAACGCTTGGTCCAGACTTCCCGGGCCTTGTCGCGATCTGAAGCAGGTATTCGCGCAAGGAAGTCTTCGAGTGCCGACTTAGGCGAAGCAAACGGGACATCATAGCCATGCTTGTGCCTTACGTAGACAAACCACTCCCTGGGCGACATCTCATTCATGGGTTTGATTGCCGGGACATTGTCCATGGCTCGATTCCTCCAGCTATCGGAATGCTGCTCAGCCACGAGTGGCGTGCGCAAAGTCTCAGGTCGCACGTCCCAGTCCGAGTCGCTCGTCAACTGCAGCGGCTTGTTAGGCCACGGGTGCTGGCGAACTGGGCTAAGCCCTTGACTCGACGCACCGCGATCCTCACATGCATCGAGCAACTACAGTACCAGCCGCAAGAACGCGTTCGGAGTCGACTACCTATCCTACCGATGCTGCTTTACTAGGCGCGACCAGGCTGCGGTCTCTGCGGCGGTCGTGAGCGAGGACGTGGTGTAGGGATGGCCCAGGATGCCTTGCTTGAGCCCGGCTCGCTCCCGCAGGGACTCGTAGACGGCGTCGGCGAAGAGGCATACGCTGTTGCCCCTTCCACCGCAATCGCCCCGCTCACTTTATCCAATAGGGGTTTCCGTTGCAGGCGGCGAGCAGGTACCAGGCCGTGGCGCCAACGTGCCCCTGGTGGAAGTAGAGCCAATCGAAGCCTGTCGTCAGGCCGTCGAGCGAGGCGGCGGGGATTGAGCCGCTCGGCAGTTGAGCCAGGGCTACGAGGTCGGTGAGGCGGTTGGCCTCGTCGTGACGGCCGAGGGCGCGGTAGGCTAGGGCCATCTGAGCGGTTCCTTCGTACCAGGTCCCGTCGCAGTCGGTGTTGAAGTCGAAACCGTCATTGCCGGCGCCGCCGTCCATCCTGTGGTGAGCCTGGGCGTAGTCGAGGGCCGCGGCGTACGGTCCGGCCTCGGTCCGGAAAGCCAGCACCGCCCAAGCCTGCACGTCGAGCGGGATCACGGTCTTGTTGATGGTCAGGCCGTCGGTGTCGGTTCCGGTCCAGAACTTACCCTCTTCCGTGTCCCACATGGCCTCCACGAAGCGGCGGGCGTGGAGCGCGGCCGTGCGCCAGCGCTGGTCGCCGGTGGCCTCGTACAACCTCTCGAAGGCCACGTAGAGGTCGAGGTTATGCTCGGTGGACTTGTAGCCGCACTTGGCGGGGGACGGCCCCCAGCCCTCGTACCCGCCGGTGTAGCCGCCGAGGGCGTCGCTGGCCCGGGTAGCGGTCTCGACCCATTCTCCGAGCCCGCGGGCGGCCTCGAGGTAGGCCGGGTTGTCGAACCTCGCCTGGGCCGCGAGGAGGGCCACCATGACCCAGGCCACGTTTCCGGTCGACGTACTGACCTGGAATTCGTCCTCGAACCACATCTTCTGGCCAATATCGTAGAAGCCGGGTAGCCTGGCTGTGCCCAGACGGTCGTTCGGCGTCCACCCGGGAGGACAGACAAGATCGCCACCCATGTAGGCATTTCTGAGACGCCCTTGGGCGTAGTAGCGGTCGTGCCGCGAGGTGTAGGCCAGGGCGTCGGCGAGCAGTCTGGCCCGGTGAAGGTCGTCCTCTGTGCCGCGGGCGAGGAAGGCCAGGAGGGCCAGGGCGTTGTCGTAAGTGAAGGCCGCGTTGCGGAGGACAGGGTGGACACCGGTCTCCCCGGGCGGCGGCTCGAAGCTCACCAGGAGCCGCGGATCGTTTGGGCGCGGCTTGTTCCAGGAGATGTCGTCAAGGTAGAACTTGATCCCGCGAGAGCCGTTCTCGTCGGCGGCCGTCACCCATCCGAAGCCGCCCAGCATGTAGCTCGTGTTGTGTCCGCTCACGTCGATGGCGTATCTGGTCCAGTCCTTGGATAGGATCACGTAGCCCGTGGAGACCTTCTCAAGCGACTCCGGATAGGGCTCGCCCGTCCAACGGCCGATGCCCCCGACGAAGAACTCCACCCGCTGCCGCCTTCCGCCCCGCGAGCCCAGAAGGTGACCTCGGTCGCCCCGGTAAGGTCAAGGCCGGCGTTGGGTATGTCACCCCAGTTGGGACCGGGTGTCACCTCCGTCCCCCGCAGGACTCCGTTCATGAAGTAGACCCCTGCCCAGTTGGCGTTCTTGGCCGTGAACAGCCACTCCATGCAATCGCTTCCCTGATGGGGCCGGTCCTGGCAACCTTCGTTGCTCGTCAGGGCTGCGACATCGCCCATGAAGGCGCGAGCGGCGAAGTGGTTTCCCGCGGCGCCGAGATCGGTGTAGACGTCGAGGGTCTGGCTGTAGCGGTCCATGGTCTCCGAGAGGAAGGCAAACCCGTGCGTGGCCGGACCCGTGGCCACCACATCCGGGGTCTTGGTGATCTGGATGGTTTGGGTCGCGCCGTCCCAGGTTACGGTCTCGCCAAGGTTCTGGCCGACAAACCGCAGGGGGACCATCGTTCGGCCCGAGACCATCCGCGCCGGCGCATCGAGTGGAACGCACGAGCCATCGACGAGAGCCGTGCTACTCCCGATGGCCAGGACGAGGACCAGACCCTGCCGGTTGGCGGTGACGGTCTGGGTCGAGGGCTCCCACTCAACCGACGCCCCGAGAGCCTCCAGGATGGCTCGCGTCGGCACGAAGGTCCGATCATTCACGACCACGGGCGGGACCTCAAGCGCCAGTCTCTCGCCGCCCACGTAGACGGCGATTTCTCCGACGGCGGCTTGCGCGCTACGGCCTAAGGCGGGCAATGCCACCGCCGCGGCGACAAGAGCCGAGAGACCGATCAGGGCTAACCGACGGGCGATGGCCGAGACTGTCTTCACCCTCATGAGCCCACCCCCAATGGTGGGTTAGTTCGGGCAGATGCCTGGGAAAGCCTGCCATCTTTTCAGAGGGCTGAGGTTAGCCTCACTTGTGAGTTGTGAGCCAACCGAGAGGAGCTTTCGTCTCGATTCTACGTCTGGCATATGTCTATTTAGGACACCGAACGCCTGGGGCATCAGCAGCGCACGCCTCATACCTTAGACTCAACTCAGACCCCGTGAAGGGGTTGCTGGACAATCGAGCCAATCAAGGTTCTGGGGTTGCCGGGGAAAGAATTCTAACCCCTCACGATTCGACCGTCGATCCTAGACCTTCGTTACTCTGGCAGGTCTTCCTGGGCTCCAACGATGATAGAGGGTCGTGCTTCGGGCACCGGCGTATGAGGCCACCAAACCCGGGACCTCAAGAACACTTGAGGGAGGTTGGTGCTATGTTCTTCGCGAGTGTGGACTGGGCTGACGACCACCATAACGTCGCCGTCGAGGATCATGGTGACCACCTGGTCGGGTCAACGCGAGTACCACATTCTCCGGCGAGCCTGGCCACGCTCATGGCTTTCTTGCTCGGCATCGCCGGAGACCCTGCGGGGATTCCCTGCTTCGTGGAGACCAATCGTGGCTTGCTCGTCTCCTCGCTCCTTGAAGCCGGTTTCCCGGTGTATCCGGTCAACCCTAGGACGGCAGACCGGCATCGCAAGGCCTCCGGGGCCAAGACCGACACGATTGACGCCTATCTTCTGGCCCGCGCGGGGCGGAGCGACCTGGCTGACCTCCGCCGGCTCGAGCGGCGCAGCCCCGTCGTCCCAGCTCACCGCCTGCCTCAAGGCCCACTACCCCGCTGCCCTGGGGTTCTTCTGCAAGCCGCAGCAGCGCTTGCCCCTGGCCTTCCTCGGGGCACGGCCATCCTCGGCCCAATCGGCGGAGCGGATCATGCGCAAGCGCAAACTCCGCGAGCTATACCGCAGCGGCCAGCATCCCAGACCCTGGCCAGCACCTCTCCCATGGCTTGAAGCTTCCCGCAGCCCAGCATTGCGAGTTGCTGACTTACGCGTCTCGGTACCGGAGAATCCGGAGGATAATCAGGTGAGTGAAATCCGGATACTGGTCGAAGAGGTTGTGGTTTTGGATGTTTTGGCTGTGGGCCGAGACGTAAATCTCCTTGAAGGTGTGCCTCCCGTCACCGTCTGCATCGTAGAGCATGGTGACGACATAAACGTGTCCCCAATCATTGTGCACGATGCAATCGCCGATGTCCAGGTCATTGAAGTCGTCCTTCAGCATAATCGCCGCTGTGCCCTGGACCCCCAGTCTGTCATTGGTGTAGTTGTTGGTGACCATGGTAAAGAAGTTGGGTACGGAGTTCCAGGTCCCAGATGGCACAGCGTTGTAGGCATCGCACCACCAACTCTCCGCACCAGGCACACCGTCAAGCATTGGAAATAGATGGCCATTGATGTAGCTGGCCCCAAGAGTACCGCCGAACCCGTACCAGACGCATTGACTGACAAAGTTCTGGCAGTCTGCGCCAGGCCAGTTCTTGAACAGGTACTGGTAGCCTGTTGTCGAATAGAGATGGTCGTTATTGGTGTAGGTTTTCCCATACCATGAAGCATTGATTCGATTGTAGGCGACATAGTGCGATGCCAGGGTTCCAATCTGGCGTGCCGTCTCGATGCGCTCCGCTGCAGCCCCGGCAGCCTCCTCAGCGCTGCGAACGGCCTCATCGCCCGAGGCCCCATATGCCAACCCAGAGAACACTAACACAACCCCCACTACCGCAACCAGGACACCCAACCCCTTCAGATGGCCCCTCACCTGCAACCTACCCCTTTCTTGGAAACACTTCCCTACCGACTATGGCATGGCCACCCACCTCCGTCAAGGCCCCTCAATCCCTTTCCCCCATTAGATGTGGCCGACAGTGAAGGCTTAGGAGCCTGTGTGGCTATGTGGCCGTTGGCAAACGTCACAACCCAGGGGGCTGCAAGCTGCGCGGGGTCTACCTGTGAGCCGATGAAAGCCCTGCCAAACGGCTCGTAACCACCCTTGGACGGCGTGTGGGTCACGAAGATGATCATCAGGGCGCGGTCAGGACTGGGCTAAGGAACAGGGGCTAATCGCCCAGGCCCCCACCGCTCCGCACTAGCCTGCTCCCCCATCGCGCCGCACTAACTGCTCCCGCTACCGTTCCGCCCTAGCCCCCAACCCCCCCCCCCGCCCCCACTCCCCCGCGCTAACCCCTTCCCCCTCCGCCCTCTCCCCTCCCCTTGCCCCCCTCCGGAAGACCCAAAACCCGTAGGGCTTGGGTTGCCGGGTGGATGAGTCCGAGGAGGACCGCGTCGAGACGGGCTGTTTCAGTCCCCTATTCATCGGGGCTTGGGTTGTCGGCACGCTCCTCGCTCGCCGGGCCGCCGGTGATGTCTGTTTCAATCCCCCATTCATCGGAGCTTGGGTTGTCAGGGCCGCATTCTCGCCTGGAACGACGGGAACCACGAAGTTTCAGTCCCCTATTCATCGGGGCTTGGGTTGTCGGGCGCTGATCAACTGCCGGAGCGCCGCCGATCGTGCCCCGGTGTGACCGTCGGTCTCCCTGACTACCAGTCTAGGTTCCATGCCTGCTGCCTCTCCCGCAGATCCTTTGGGTCAACCTTTTGCATGGTGAGGTCAAGATCGTACATGGGGAAGGGCCACTCGTTCGCAATGGACTGAAGCGTGTTCTGCGGCGGGTCTCCTAGCAGACCGAGCTCGTCCAGCTTGTCTAGCGTCGCGACGTTGAGACGCCTGAACTCGGCATACTGTGTCTTGCGGCTGAGCGAAACAGGCCGCCAGATCTCGGCCACTGCCCGTAGCCCCTCGGGCGTTGCGATCCCTGCCTCACCCAGGGCCCTGGCCATCCGAACAGTTCCCGGGACGAGTGGTCCACTGTCGTCAAGTTCCTCAAACCGCCCCGGGTCGGACCAGTAGTGCCCTTCGACCGTCTTTACGTAGTCGACGTAGAGCATCTCTTCCCGGTGCTGGTTCACTTCGTTGCGGAAGATCCAGTCGACATCATTTGGCCCGTCCAAGTAGAACTCTAGCCGAAAGTGGTTCAGATAGCCCTGGAGTTGCTCCAGGTCTGCTGGTCTCATGTCGCAGCCACGCGCGTAGAGCCCCTTTGCCAGGTGATCGTTGAACCGAGCCAACTGATCAGAGAACCGTGAGTCCGACCGTTTCGGACAACGTGCTGCATCGGTAAGGATGAGGGCCTTCGAAGCTTCCTCCTGCGCGATAACGGCCAGCAATCCAGCGCAATGGTACTGCTTGGCGTCGCGAAGGGCGTCGCACCCCCGCATGAGCCGCTCCACGTTGCGGAGAACCATCGACCACCCTGCGGCCATCTCGCGGAAGAGATCATTGTCATCAAGCTGCGCGAGATCGCGAATGGCTTTGGGTCTCACCTTCGTTTCCTCCTGTCCGCCCCAATGCCTGGGGAGGTGAGCAGAGCCTACGCTTACAGGGGATTCGGCGGAGTTCCCTGTCAACTGGACGTCGCTTTGCCTGCCGCCGATTCGGCGGAAGCGAACCAGCGAGGGATCCTAGGCTCCATTCAGTCGGTCCAAAGCCATGCTGACAAGCTGCGGACGCCGCAGGAGACCGTCAGCCTCTTCGGTTCATCGGGCCGCCTTCTTCGACCCGCAATGCTTCACCAAGCCCCAGCTCCTGCAGAATCTGTCGCAGCTCCGCCGCGAGATTGCCCGCGGTGTCGGCCTTCACTGTGACTGTGAACTCCAGACCAATCCGGAGATCGGAACCCGCTCGAAGCTTCGGCAGAATCTTCGTCCCGAGACGGTTCCAGATCTCGGGCGGAACTGTTCCGACGAGACGCAGCGTCTTCGTGGTGGCGCCAGGCGCGGACTCGGGTCCCGGCGCCGAGGTCGGCTCAGGCGCGGGGATGGGTCCGGGACCAGGTGGGGGACTCGGCCCAGGCCCGGGCTCGGTTGGAAGACCTGTCTTGAGCGCCTTCGCCGAAGCCTTCCTCAGCAGGAACACGCCGGCATCGAAGGCGACCTCGTCCGGCGCAATCAACTCCTCGAACCAAATCCTCTCGTAGCCGCCGTCGGGTTTCCGGCCCGACGCCAAACCAAAATCGCCTTGGATCACGAACTCGACGATCTTGGTCTTTAGAATTGCATCGGGATCCACGAGGCGGGTGAGCGAGCCGTTGAGGAAGCTCTGCCGCAGACTCGCGAGGGGCCACGCCGCCGACTCCATCAGTGCGGGCGGCCAGTTGCGCTCGATGTATCCGGCGCCGACGGACTCGTTGAGGAGCGCCTCGGACTTGAGCGCGCCGATCACCCGGCCGCACAGGGTCTCGCCACTCGAAGAGTGCCCCGCGCCGAGGTCTATGACCTTGAGGCCGTCGGTCTCCTGCCCGTCGGCAACGACCGCGAAACGATAGGCGCCCCAGACCTCGTCTTTCGCCGCGTCTTCCGCGTCCTTGACTCTCGACTGAAGCTCCCCGCGGTCGTTCTTGTCGAACTCACCACCGAGCGTACCCTCGGCGACCTCGCGCGCCACCCGCCTCCAGGCGAGCCCCAGCTCCACTTTGTCGCGCAGGTCCCGGCCCGGCTTCTTGAGGCACCAAACGAGCGCGCCCGGATAGAGCCGCGGCGCCTTTCCGCGGCCCCGCGTCCACTCGGCGAGCTGTGCGCGCAACGAGCCGCCGCCCGACCATTCCATCTCCGGATCGGCTACGACGAGGGTCAACCTCGGCGTGTCCGGGATTTCCGCCCCATCGCCCGGGAAGGCCACGACGGAGATGCTCGCGCCGCGCCGGAACTCCTCCTCGACGAGCCTCCGCAATGCGGGCTTGACCTCGGTTTCCCCGTCGAGCGACGCGCGCCGGTCGCTCACCACTTTCTTCATGGTCGGCTGGTAGCCGATGCGGAAGCCGTCCGCCCCCATCCTGCGGATGAAGTACGATCGGCCTTCGAGAACCAACGCGGCGTTGTCGATCGATGTCGTGTCCACCTCGGGCTCGCCGAGCGCGAAGCGCAATTCGGGGAGGTGCGCGACCTTGTCGGTCTGCCCGCCGGACGATTCGAAGAGGATCGCAGTGCCGACGCGCCGGTGGATGTCCCGCAGCGGCCCCTTGGTGTCGGCGTCGAGCGCCCGGCTGTGGGCCTGCTCGCCGGCTATGTCGGTGTCGATCGCCGCGATGAGCCGTGACTCACCGAGCTGACCCAGCACCACACTGCGGAACCCGGGCTCGGCGAGCGGCGCCGAGCCGAGCGTGATGAGGGGCTCGGTGCGAGCTTTGCGGTAGCCGTCCTGGGCCGCGATGGAGACCCACTGCGCCAACATCGCCAGTGTGCCACGCGTCTGCTGGTACTGCGGCAGCGCCTGCCACTTGCGCTGGAAGACCGACAGAGTGGCCGGATGGAACGGGTAGCAAGCCTCGAAGCGGCCTTGCAGGAACTCGCGCGCCTTGGCCTCGGTCGCGGCCGAATCCACGGCGGTCCACTCCGGCGGAAGCTGCGCCCTCCGTTCGAAGCACCAGTCGCCGAATGCCTGGGCGACGTTCTTCCTAATCTTCTCGTTCCCCAGGTCCTCAAAGAGTCGCCGCCGGACGACCTCGCTAATCTCGGTCTCGTCGTTGGCAATCAGGTCCTTGGCGACGCGCCGGACCACCTTCGAGATCCTGTCCTGCCACTGCTGATCCGACGCCGTCATCTCAACCTGGCTACGCGGCAGGCTGATCACCGCCACGCCGCGCGTGGTGCCGGTGGTGGCGACCGTCAGATTCTGGATGAAGGCATAGAACGATTCGGCGCTCCCGCGGTGGCGGTTCAGGTAGTTCAGCACCTCATCGAACAACAGGAGCACCGGCGCGCCGGCCGCCTGGAAGACCCGCCCGATGGCATCGGTGCCGGGGGGCGTGGTCCTGGCCGCGGGCCCAAGCGCCTCGACGCCCTTGTCGCCCGCGAGCTGGCGGGCGATGTCGATCCACGGCGTCTCGCGCCCCGGCTGCGGGTCCCAGGCGTTGCCCACGAACACGGCGACCTTCGCCTTGGGAACCGATGCGACGCCCGCTTCGCGCACCAGAGCGGCAACCCCGCTGTGGCCGGCTACGGCGTCACCGTTCGTCGCCAGGTGGTACAGCGCGGTGAGCGTGTGCGTCTTGCCGCCGCCGAACTGGGTGATGAGCGTGAACACCGGCGACGTGTTGTCGGTTCTTCCGGAGAGCCGGCGGAGCACCATGCCCGTGTGCTCGCGCAGTGCCCGCGTGAAGCAAGTGCGGGCGAAGAACTGTCCAGGGTCGCGATAGTCCTCCGGCGCCGTCCCGGCCACGACCTGCTCGAGGGCGATGGCGAACTCGTCCGGATTGAACGAGCGCCCTTCGCGGACTTCCTTGCGCGGTGTGGCGACCTTGTACCAGGGTTCCATGGCGATCCTCCTAGGCGATCCTCCTACGGTCTCTGCATGCGGGCGAAGAGGTCGGCCGCCGGTTGTTTCAGGCGGGCGAGATTGGCATAGGCCACAGGCGCGAAGTCGCGTTCTCCGGAGTACATCCGGTAGCGGATGCCATCGGTGACGACTACGTCACGCGAAAGCCCGAGCGCCTCCACGTATCCCTTGGCCTGAGCGAGCGCGCCTTCGACGCCCGCGCCCAGGCGCTTGGCCTCGATCACCAGGTGGCAGTTCTCCGGCGTGCGGGGCAGCGCCCGGAACACCGCCACGTCGATGCGCCTCCATTGCACGGCGATCCGTTCCGTCGGCCAGCCGAGCGCGCGCAGGAACGGCACGACGAAGTGCGCGATCAACTCGTGCTCGCTCGGGTGCTCACCGAAGGCTTGCCCACCCTGGAGCAGCGGCACGAGATCGGCGGCCTGGGCGACGATTCCTTGCAAGGCGCCGGGCACGTGATCAAGCGGTGGCTCCTCGGCGGGCAGCTCCGGGAGAGGGGCCGTCTGCCAGTGCGTCGGTGGAGACTTGAGGAACCGCTCCGCGAAGTCCATGACCTCCTCGTTCCAGACCCGTGAGCAGCGCGGCGGGTTGGCGCCGAAGACCGCGCTCCCGAACGCATGCTCCGCGGGGAGACGGTACCAGCGCACGCGCCGGGCATGCTGCAGGTCCCAGCCGTTCACGTCGTCGAAAGCGTTCGCGTACAGGTAGTCGCCGGCCACGAGGCCCACCGCGGCGATCGTTGCGAGGCCCGCGCGCAGTAGGAATACATCCCCGGCTTTGACCTCGCTCGCGAAGCGTCGCACGAAGCCGCCCTCGAACTCGTCGTCGTCGCGCTCGGGGTTCCACGGTCCGGCGTCTCCTGGGCCGATCAGCGCGACGCCGTGCCGCAAGAAAACCTCGGCATACGCGCGCGATGTCGGTCCGCCCGAGATCTGCCACACCGCGTGTGATGAGTCGTTCACCGTCATCGCCATCACCTCGGCACCGCCAAGAGCATCGCGTCGACCAATCGCTTCTCTTCGCTCCCCTTCGGGTAGAGCGCGGAGAAAGCGTTGGCGAGGCGGAGGAAGTCGGAGCCGCGCTCCTGCTCGGCCTTGAGCAGCGCGCGGAGCGCATTGGTGCGGCCGCCGGCCTGGAGAAGCATGGCCGCGTGGACGCGGTCGAGGGTCGTGGCCCCGCGGGAGGTAGCCAGGCTCTTGTCGGAGACCTCGACGCCCCCGAGTGTGCCGCGGCCGCGATCACGCCCGCGAACCTTCGGGGTCGCCTCCAAGTCCGGAAAGAGCATCCCCTGCAGCGGCAGGTTGGCGGAGTCCGCCACCTCCTGCTCGAGCCGGGCGGCTACGGCCTGCGCCCCGTCCTTGCCGAAGAGCTGCTTTGCACGCTCCGCGATCGGCAGCAGGCGAACGACGCCCTTCTTCGTCTCGATGACGCGGCCTTCCCACTTGCGCAGGTCGATCCCGAGCGGCTGCGCGATACGGCGCACGATATCAAAGACCAGGGTGAAGCCTTTGGCCTTCCTACGGAAGGCGACCTCTTCGTCGCCGTCCTCGTCGGGCGGTTCCTCGTCCTTACCCTCGTCGTTCGCGGCTTCCGCCGTCTCGCCGTTCGTGTCCTGGAGCGTCCAGAGGAAGAGTGCCGTGAGCCGCGCGTCCTCCTCGACGGCGCCGGCGGCGCCGTTGCGGGCCTTGGCCTCGGCGGTGCCGAGGACCTGGGCGAGGGCGTTCCGGGCCACGACCTCCCAGACCTTCTCCAAGTACTCGGCGAGGGCGACCTCGCGCCCATCGGCGGTCTCGACCTTGGCGTAGCGGCTGAAGATCTCGAGCGCCGGACCAATGCAGGCAAAAACGAGGTCGGCGCCGCGGACCCCCTCACCCTGCAGGCGCTCCATCCAGTCGCCGACGCGGTTCGGAAGCTCCCGCAGAACGTTGGTCCAGTCGCCCACCCCCGCGTCGTCGGGGCGGGGGCGGCAGATGAGGTGAACGCTGGTGGCAAGAGATGCTGTCTCTCGAGCGTTGAGTCGCGAGCCCATCTCAGTGGCGACGGGCCAAGAACCCGTAATCGTCCAGCCGCCACGGATCATGCCTGAAAGGAGCGCCTCCCAGCCTTCGGTGGTCTTATGGGCGAAGACAACGGAACCGATGCCGTCCTCGCGAAGGACCCGCCGGCCCTCAGCGAAGGCGCGGGCCATTCCTGTCTCGTAAGACGTCACGTCTTTCCTGGAGTCGCTCAGTGAGTGAGGCCGGTCCACGACGATTTCCTGATCCTTGGGAGTCGCTGACGCGCTAAACATCGCTGAGTTCGTCTTTCCGAGAATGCGGCGAATCCAGACGTAGAAGAAGTCCGACAGATGGGCGTAAGGGACAGCGTCGTAGTACGGCGGATCGGTGAACCAGACTCCCGCTGTCTCATCGGGCAGGGGGTGTTTGGCGGCGTCAGCCAACTGGACTTGTCCTTTCGAGGTCAGAGAACCGGTCACGGACTCCAGAGCGCCTGCGCTCCTTCGATAGGCACTCTCGAACGAGCCGCTCGCCTCGCAGGTCGGAACGGATTCGGCGAAGTCCCAGGTCATGCCTATGGCTTGGCGTGCGAAGAGGTCAACCGGACACTCGGCGTCCGGTTTCCATCGGGCAAGCGCGTTTCCGAGGTCTGCTGTCTTGTTCACAGACACGGCGAGTAGCTCTTGCGCCCCTATGTCCGCCGGTCGATTGAGAGCTGCCGTGCCCGCAGCCAGCGTCAACAGCGCCACCTTCTGCCGCGCCGTGAAGAGATCGCCCCAACTGGTCATCCCGTAGATTGGCACACTGATCCTACGAATCTCATTGAGTGAGATCGTTTCGTCCGGCACCGGGCAGAGGCCCTGCTTCCCACCGCGTGCCCACTCGGCGAGGATCGCCTGAAGCCGCTCCTGCGCCCTGCGCACCGCCTGGTAGTCGCGCTCGGCAGGCAGGCGGTAGTAGCGCCCCTGCTCGCCGGGCCGGAGCGTCACCACGGCCAGCATCCGCACCCCGCCAACGCGCCAGCCCTGCGAGTCAAAGACGACATCCGCTCCGCCGTGCTGCGCCGAGAGTTGCGCCCGCACACGCTCGGGGGGGAGCACCGTGCCGCACCCGACGCATGTGGCCTTCGCGCGCGTCACCGTGCCGGCGGGCACGTCCTTCTCCGCCTTCGGCTCAAAAACCTCAAACTCGACACGCGGGGGCTCGCCCGTGACACGCACGACCCGGTGCTTGAGCGCCCGCCGGCGGTGCGCCTTCTTGCACAGCCAGAACGAGCGTGCGAGCGGAATCTCCGCCCCACAGTTCGGCGACTCGCAGCGCACCGTCCGCGCCCAGAGGTAGGTGATGGGCGTCGCGCCGTCCGGGTCCTTCGGATAGAGGTCGACCAGCTCCTTCTCGGCCTGCCGCTTGACCTCCGCCCCGACGCGGCGCAGCTCCTCGGCCAGCTTCGGGCCGTGACGCGGGATGTCCTCGAGCATCACTTTGAGGATTAGGCAGGCGACGGGATTCAGGTCGCTCGCAAACGCCTCGCACCCGAGCCGCAGCGCCTCCAGCGGGATCGACCCACCCCCCGCGAACGGGTCCACCACCAGCGGCGGCTCCTCGCCGTGCGCCGCCTTCACCAGCGCCCGGCTCGCGTCGAGATAGGTGTGCCGCGCCGCGTTATCCCAGTTCGCGAAGTCCGCAATGAATCTAAGCAGCGCCTTGCGGAGGTCCTGGTCCGTGCTGCCCGGATTGCAGCCGCCCACATGCGGCAGGAGCTCCCGAGCCTTCGTCTTGAACTCCGCCGGACAGAGCGGATCGCAAGGGTCCGGCCACAGCAGCGCGAGCAGCACCGCGCGGCTTGACGCCAGCGGCCGCCGCGCCCACCACAGGTGCAGCGTGCTCGGATGCCCGTGCCGGATCGACTTCTCCCGCACCGCGTGTCGCGACACCTCGGCGATCGGGAAGTCCACCTCGGCGAGGCGCTTGCATTGTTTCGGAATCACGCCGTCACTCCTGGCTTCTTCTCTGGCCTTCGGCTCCGCCGGTTCTTCCTTCGGCGCCTCAACCGATACCCGGCTATCGTGGCCGCTAATGGGGGGAGTTGTTCCGCTATATTGAGCACCGACATGGATCGGCTCACCGAAAAGCTCCACATCGGTCCGCGCGCCCCGACACCCCTCTACGGTACCTATCGGCTTGCCGTACAGAAGAACCTGCGGAACACTGAGCGGATCCACCCGCTTTAGGAGCTCTGCCTTCGGGCCCAGTAGCTTTTCACGCAGTTCCATCAGAAGCCTGCCGAGTACATTCATCCCAACCAGCGTTTCCTCGTCTGCTGCCTTCGCACCCCAGAAATCGTCCTTCCTCGACTCCTCGACAATCGGTCGGTCGCCCGTAGCCAGTAGCAGCTCGCTGAACTTCTGCCAGTTCTGGGCGAGCTTGACCCGAAGGCACCAGCGCATGATGTTCACGCGGACCTTGTCCCAATCGGACCTCGTGCCCTTTCGGTGGAGCTTGCTCTTCATCTTGGCAGTCATAGGACTGCCCTGATGAATGACCAGCCGCTGGACCTCGGGTCTGTGTGGAAACCGGCACGCCTGGTAGAGGGCCTCGGACGTGAGAATCCGAATCCCGTTGACCTCAAGCGGAAAGCCGGAAGCCATGTTGGACAGACCACCGAACCGCTCGTTGGTCTTCCGAAAGACCACCGAGTCTTTCCGGCTATACGTCCGCAGTTCAGCACCCCTGCTCATCAGTTCGTCTTCCGAGGGAACAACGGATACCAAGGGTCTCCAGCCCAGAACGCCAGCGGGCAGCTATTCGGGCAGTTGCGGAACGTCACGAGCAACGACCCGAAGCCCAACGTCTCCAGCACCATGTTGCCCAGCGGCCGCTGGTAAACGTTGAGATAGGGGCACATGGACCGAATTCGCGCGCCGGCTTTGAGAAGCTCCTGTTCCAGTAGATGGCGGCCCTCTTCGGACGAGAAGAACTTGTTGTTCCCGACACTGCCCGGCTTTCTGAGCACGGGGGCATACTGCATGCCCTGCACGTACTCTTGGGTCAAGTAATCGTCAGGCAGGCTCGTGGGGCGGAGGACGTCCGATGAATCGACGTAGGTCCTGCGATCCTCGATCGTAAGGCAGCGCCACCACTGGACATCGATCTTCTTCCCTGCATGCTGCGCGGCCTCTTCAATCCCGGCCGTTGCGTAGTATCGGCCTCCGCGGTGCAGAGCTATGGTGACGACATGGACCTTGGCGTCCTGGGGAGCGTCGGATTGAAGCCAAGACCTGATATCGTTCCTGATCCGGTTGCCCGTAAATATCCCATCATCCAGGTATAGGTAGGCGACAGGGTCCCCACCGCAGTCGTCAATCTCCAAGTCGCACTCTTCTTGGAGGAGTGAGGCGAACATCCCCAACATTTCACGCTGGCTGTTGCCTCCCCCCTGGATGTCGAGATACTTCACGGTCTCCCAAAAGGAACAGGGGTCACCCCCGGCCAGATTCTTGTTCTTGACCAGGCTTGAGAGGAACTTCTGTACGGTGGCTTTCGGAATGTAGGTCTGCGTCAAGACGTGGTCCAATTCCTCCAGCATGGGTTCTTGAACCTCGCTATCAAACTGCTTGATCCACGTCTCCACGTGTTCCGGGGTCGGTGCGTCAATCTCACCAGCACGGTAGTCAGCGATGGTGCTGGCAATCGACTTCAGCAAGCTGTTCCAGTTGCTCATGTGCCACTCTCCCGGTTCCCATTTGGAGGGGACTCCTCACGCATCTGCATCGAACGGGTCAGCACGTCCACCGAGAGGTAGTGATGGGTCACCTTGGTGACCAGCGTGCTCGGATGCCCGTGCCGGATCGACTTCTCCCGCACCGCGTGCCGCGACACCTCGGCAATCGGGAAGTCCACCTCGGCGAGGCGCTTGCAGTCCTTGGGGATCATGCGCCGCCCTCCTGTGCCTCTGCCACGCCGACCGCGCACACATTTGAGCGCGCGGTTAGCACATAACCGCGCGCGGTTGTCTTACGCGCGGCGCTCATACCAGGCCCCCTTCTTCGTTCCAAGGCGGGCAGACGGCCGCTCTCCGTCAGCCGCCGAAGCAGCCGGTAGGCCTGGTCGGGCGAGATATTGCACAGTTCCGCCGCTTCGGCCCGGGTGATGCGGCTGTGTTTCTCCACGTACTGCAGCACCATCTGCTCCTGCTGCACCGGCTCGAAGCCGCGCTGGCGCACATACGCGGCCCTTTCACCAAGTCGCCGGTAAGTCGCCGCGGCAAGGTGCCAACTCCGCCCCTTGCGCTCGCCGTGCGTCTCGGCGAGCCCCGCCTCGACCAGGCGCTGCAGGCGGCCGCGCGCCTCGGCCTCCGGCTTCTGGATCAGCCGGGCTGCTTCTTCGGTCGTCAGGCGGCGGTCGAGCCACAGGTGGTTCAGCAGGAGCAGGTCGTCGAGCCCGAGCGGGCGCTGGGCCTGGCTTTCTTCCGCCACGAGCCGCGCAAAGGCGAGGTTGGCCCTGCCACCCGGGAGCAGGAGCACCACCCCGATCTCGTTGCTACGCGCGTAGTTCGGCGCCGGTCGGCCGTTGCGGAGCTGCTCGAAGAAGATGGTGTCGATGCCGCGTGCGGTGCGCTCGACGACCCCAGCGCGCTTGAAGGCGTCGGCCAGCAGAGGGTTGCGCGGCCGCGGCTGGGTGACGAGCAGGTTGTCCAGCCGCACGCCCTCGGGAAAGCCGCCGGGATTGGAGATCTCGATGCGGTCGTCATGCCACTGAACGTGTACGGCGCCGAGTCGCGTGTAGTCGCGATGGATGATCGCATTGGCCACACCTTCGCGGAAGGCTGCGGGCGGGTAGTCCGGAACGCCGACGCGCAGCATGCCGACGAGCAGTTCCTCCTCCCGGTTGTGGGCGCGGAAGCGGGCCAGCAATTCGTCCATCACACGCAGAAGCGGCCAACGGAAAAAGTCGTTGACGCGAACTTCGAGTCCGCTCAACACCTGGAAAGCGACCTCGTGGACGGGGAGCAGGCGACGCAGGCTCTCCTCGCGGCCAAAGAGCAGGAGTCCCAGAGCGTGAACGGACGACACCGCATGGTTCGCCTGGATCGCCCCCAAGGCCTTGGCCAGCTCTACATCGGGCAGGTCCACCAGACTCGCGTCGCTGCGCCCCTGGCTCTCGCGGATGAAGCGCCGGAAGCGCTCGAACTCGAGGGGATCGAGGTCGTCCCAGCCCGCGTCGGGGACCGTGAGCGCGGAGTAGTCGAGCAGGCCGCGATCGGCCTGCAGCCCCTGCATCTCGTGAAAGTGCAGTGGCAGGCAGGCGGGCTTGCCGTCGCCGCCGAGGGCACGGCGGAGCGCCTCGGGGGTCACGAACTGTCCCCGTAAGGCGGCGAGTCCTCGCGCACCTGCATAGGCTTCGTCATTGCGTTCACCGCCAAGTAGTAGTGCGCCACCTTTGTTACCTCGTTCCAGTCGAGGCGCGCCGGGTTCCGGATCGGCTCCTGGAGTCGCGGAGCATTGTCGCAGTCGGTGACTATGTAGAGCCAGAAACAGTCGGGACGGTCTTCCGCGACGCGCCGCTCATTGGGCGTGAACAGAATCGTGCCGGTCGCAGCGCCAAGGCCCTTCACCTCGATGAGGCGCAACTCTCCGGAAGCAAGGTCGAGGGTCGTGACGTCGTAGCCCAGGTTCTTCTCGGAGACGTCATAGACCTGTCGGCCTTGCGCTTGCTCGTGCTCCATGACCACGCGCATGGCGATGGCTTCGGTTTCGAAGTTCGGCTTGAGACGCCGAACCTCGGGCGCCTCCCGCTCGGGGTGTGGCAGCGCGAGGACGCTCGTGAGCCGCTCGACGGCCTGGAGCGTGAGCGCCCGCTGGCGATCGAGGTCGATCCTGCGGCGCTCGCGGCGGGCAAGCAGCTCCGCGTGCCGCGTCTCGGCCTGCGCGAGCCGACCCTCGGCGCCCGTGTGCTTCTGCTCCACATCGGACGCCGCACGGCCGATCTCCTCGTCCGCGCGCTGGAGCAGCTCGGTGAGCGAAAGCTCGACGTGGGCGCTGACTCGCTCGACCTCGGAGAGGCGATCCTTGCGTGTCTCTTCGAGGAACGGTGCGAGTGCGTGCTCGTGAAGCCAGGTCGTCGCCTCGGGGAGGGTCGCGACCGCGGGCATCTCGGCCGGCGCATCCGCGGGCGCGAAGTTGCCGAGCAGGCCGGGTTCCTGGAGCCGAGGTTCTCCGTCCTCGGGGATCTCCACCGCGAAGAGCCGCTCGTGGACGACCTGCCCGAGTCCATCCACCACGCGCGCCCGGTAGAAGTCGATGCGCGCCGGGCTTTCGTGCTGGAGCGAGTGGAAGGTCGCGCCCGTGCCTAACACGTCGAGCGCCCGCGCGTGGGTGTGCCGCCGGATGGCCTCGAAGAGCGGATGACCGGGCGTGACCCACTCCAGCTTCTCGGTCTCGGCGGCCTGGCGCTCGGTGGAGCAGCGCGGATAGCGGTCCGCGAGGGCCGGAAGCTTCCAGTCGGGGTCCTTCTCGTAGCGACGGAGGATCGAGGGCGTGCGCGCCGGCTCAAAAGCGTGCGGCACGCTCGGGATGGTCTTGAGGGTGAGCGGCACGAACTCGGCCGCCTCACGAAGGAAACGCGCGATGGTCTCCGGAACCACGCGGCGCTCTTGCGCCCGCGCACGCCGCTCAACTAGCATGTCGAGGTTGAGCTTCTTGCTCGCGAGCCCCTCGAGGGCGTTCTGGCAGATGGCGCGGAACTGCTTTTCGTCGACATCGCGGAGCATGCGCTCCTCGAGGTCGGCGTCGCCGAGCTTTCCGGCGTAGTAGTCGCGCAGTACGCGCTCGACGTGGGCCGCGGGCAGGACCTCGCCGACGACGTTGAACACGGAGTCGTCGTCCAGCGCGTCACGGATCTCCTGCAGCTTTTCGTGCAACCGCTGCAGGACGCGGCCTTCGATGGTATTGGTGGCCACGAAGTTGAAGATCAGGCAGTCCTTGCGCTGCCCGTAGCGGTGGATGCGGCCCATCCGCTGCTCGAGGCGGTTCGGGTTCCA
>Ga0315274_10002320_pt1 | contig 28835 bp, 25 predicted proteins | sample YL17G02_20_MG_FD_203700 | JGI IMG/M metagenome (GOLD analysis project Ga0315274, IMG submission 203700) | Sediment microbial communities from Yellowstone Lake, YNP, Wyoming, USA - YL17G02_20 | ecosystem: Environmental > Aquatic > Freshwater > Lake > Sediment | place: USA: Wyoming | collected...
GCGTGATGCCCCGTTCCATGTGGGAGCCATGGGTGGTGTTCCGAAAACCAATTGAGGGAAGAATCCAGGACAACTTGCTGAGGTGGAAAACGGGTGGATTCAGGCGCCCGTGCCAAGACAAACCCTTTGGGGACGTGATTTCGTCGGCGCCTACCCGAAACGTGGAACGGGCTCTTGCGCCGCATCCCAGTCTGAAACCACAGGCGTTCCTGCGGCAGATGGTGCGTGCGGTCCTTCCTCTAGGCGAAGGGGTCGTTGTAGATACGTTTGCAGGGGCGGGTTCGACGTTGGCTGCCGCGGAAGCTGTCGGTTATAGGAGCGTCGGCGTTGAAAAGGACGTGCACTACTTCGACATGGCCTGCAGAGCGATTCCCAAACTGATTCGGTACAACCCAAACGGAAATCTATAGTTTGTAGATCCAGTTTTCCCTCAGTTTCCGGATACCGTCCTTGTGCAGTGTGGCAGTCCGTGTGCCAAGCTCGCCGCGGGGGTTTTTCCGGAAGTCAGAGATCGCGACACGACCCAGATAAACCCCGACAAAGCCCATTGGCCGCCGGTTGTGTGCAGGCTCTGTCTCTGTGTCAACACCGTACACGAAAACGCACATCCACTGGTCTCTCGCGCCGTGGGTGTCCACGGCCCCTCCCCTGTTTCTGGTAGTCTTGATCTCAATCCCCTCATTCCCCGCCTTGACCGCATCTCCTGGATGAACGCCTTGAACGAGCAGATCGGGATGGCCATTGAAATACCGGTTCTCCGTCAGAATGCGAGAATGCTTTGCGAGGCTTCCTGTAAGCATGTCGGATAGGACACCCGACATGATCGCGGGGCGCAGCATATCGTCAAGGCGACGAAGGCCCTTCCGGATGAGGTGGGAATTGACGTCGAAGAAGAAGTCGTATACGTCCTGCATTGCCATCTGAAAGTCTTCGAGTCTGAGTTCATACGGGAGCACTGGATTCGTGTTGAACTTCGAGATCTCGACTGCGCTGCGAGTAATCATGGTCGCCTCTTCATACTGCTGTCCCATGGAAACATCGAACCATGGGACTCTACCGCCAGGGAATCGCGTGATTCAACCGTGCGGTGCGGACACTGTTACCCGCTCCAATCTGGCGTGATGGAGGGCTACTTCTTGAGGATCTTGGCCACTTCGGGTGCGGCGATGCGGGCCATTTGCGGCAGTGTGCCGACGAGCGGGCGAGCGTAGCTCCGGAAAGCATCCGTCACGTCGTTGCCGGCCTCGTTGATATATTCGTCCGGCATGCTCCGGCTATCACGGGCGACCGTGTCCAGCGGCGTAAGGAAGTACTCGACCGAGTAGTCTCCCGTGCGCCGGATCGCGACGGACCCGTCGAGGTGGTGCCAGATAGCGTACTGGGCGGCCTTCTCGCCAACCTCGCGCGCTTCAAACTGATCGGTTTCGCTGACACAGCCGAGGAAACTGCGCTGCAAGTAGCCGAGCGTGTCGGCGCGAACGCGCTTGATCTTCAGATCGTTCTTCACCCATGCGCTCAGGAGGTCGCCCAGCGCGCCCGTGCCGGACAACTGAACATTCCCGTGCGAGTCCTTCTCTCCATTTGTGAATTGCGTGGCAATCACTACACCCTGTGGATCGGAAACTCCCTCGGAAACGGCCACGACGCACCGTCCATGCTTCTTGTATACTCTCTTGACGTCCCCAAGGAAGCCCTCCTTTGTCAGGGGGCGTTCCGGCACATAGATCAAGTGCGGGCCGTCATCGGGATACATCCGCGCAAGGCAAGACGCCGCCGTAAGGAACCCGGCGTGCCGGCCCATGACGACCCCGATATACACGCCCGGAATGGCGCGGTTGTCCAGGTTCCCGCCCGCAAACGCTTGCGCAACGAACTTCGCGGCTGAACCATAGCCAGGGCAGTGGTCCGTCACGCGCAGGTCGTTGTCGATGGTTTTCGGAATGTGAACGACGCGCAACTCGTACTTCGCCTTGTCGGCCTCCTGGTTGACAATGCGGCACGTGTCGGCGCTGTCGTTCCCGCCGATATAGAAGAAATACCGCACACGGTGCGCTTTGCATACCTCGAAGATCCGGTGGCAGTACGCCTGGTCGGGCTTATCGCGCGTCGAGAGGAGGGCGGACGATGGCGTGTTTCCGACGGCCTCGAGATTGTGCGTCGTGGCCTCCGTAAGATCCAGAAATTCCTCGTTGATGATGCCGTGAACGCCATGGAGGGCCCCGTACACGCGCGTCACCTGCGGAAATTTGCGTGATTCGAGGACCGCCCCGACGAGACTTTGATTGATCACGGCCGTCGGCCCGCCGCCTTGGGCGACCAGGACCTTTCCTTCCAGTGTTGACATGATGCTACTCCTTCGTGAAGCTTGCGGGTGCCGGCTACGTTTCGCTTCCGCGGATTGAACGCAAATTCTTGCACGCACGCCTATAAAGAGTCAAGACGCGTCGCAGAACAAGGGATTGATTCCGTCCGGATCGGCTGTTATGATTTGGGTCTGCTCGAGGCAGAGATCCTCAATGGAAGAGGTGCTTTCATGAGCGACTTGTTGCAGCTTCGCGTCGGGCCGCAAAGTTACAGTTTTCGGCAGTTCGACTTTGAAGGTTCGATTGCCTGCCTGAAGCGGCTTGGCTCCAAGTACATCGAGTATTGTTCGGTGCATTTCCCCTGTGACGCGGCTCATGAGGGCTTCCCGAGCGTGAAGCGGCGCTTGGAATCCGAGGGGATCACGACGCTGTGCTTCGGCGTCGAGCACTTCACCGCGGATCACGCCGCGAACCGTACGCGCTTCGAGTTCGCCAAGGCGCTGGGCATCGAGGTGCTGACGGCCGATCCCGATCCGGACGCGTTCGACAGCCTCGACAGACTGACGGATCAGTTCGGCGTCAAGATCGGCATTCACAATCACGGGCCCGGCGCCCGATACGATAAGGTCGCAGACACCATCAGGGCCGTGAAAGGGCACAGTCCCATGATCGGCGCTTGCGTCGACACAGGCCATGTCATCCGTTCCGGCGAAGCGCCCCATGAGGTCATCGAGCGGCTCGGGCCGCTGACGATCTCGTTGCATCTCAAGGACTGGAAGCGCGGCGGCGAGGAACAGGTTCTGGGCCAGGGCGATATGGACATGATCGCGGTGGCGCGCATCCTCAAGGCCATCGGCTTCAGCGGCCCCTTGATGATGGAGTATGAGAACAGCCCTGAAAACCCCGTTCCGGAGATGAAGATCGGTCTTGAGAACTGGCTGAAGGCTTGCCGGGCCGCGTAACGAAGACCGGGATTCTCTTGGGCGGGTTCCCGATAATTCAAATCTACACTGGATTTCATTGCAGGCAAGGACTGCGGGCCGGCGGACGATCAATGTCATCTCGCACGAAGACAGTTTCTATTGTCGCGTTGGCCTTGTTGGCCTTTACCGCCACGGCCGCTCCCTCAGACGAACCCACCGAATCGCAGACCCTCCGTTTCACTTACTGGGCCAACTATCTCGAGAACCAGTACGTCGTGTGGGCCTGCGACCGTTTCGAGGCGGAAAATCCCGGCATCAAGATCAAGCGGGAATGGTGCGTCGGCGACTATGGCCGCAAGCTCCAGCTTCTCTTCATCACCCGCAAAGCGGGCGACATCCTCATGATGGATGACGAGTATTTCCCGACGTACGGCGTCCGCGGCTATCTCGAGGATCTCCGCCCATACATCATGCGCGAAAGCGACCCAACCGAGAAGGGTCTCGCGGATGAACTCCGCTATATCGAGACGCCGAAAGAGCAGCGAGACCCCAACTTTAAGCGCGAGTATCTGCCCACAGCCCTCGAGAGCTTCAACTATTCCGGATTCCAGGGCGGGCTTCCCTGGGACGGCAACATCTGTCTCATGTTCTATAACAAGGACCTGTTTGATCAGGAAGGAGTCTCATACCCGAGCAAGGATTGGACCTGGGAGGAGGTCCGCGCCCTTGCGAAGCGGTTCACGAAAGACCTCGACGGCGACGGACAAATCGACCAGTTCGGCACCAACATGGGCTTCGACATGCTCGGGCTCGAATCCATCATCTGGAGCTACGGCGGCGATCTTCTGAATGCGGATCGGACGCGCTGCACGATCCAGGAACCGCCTGCCCTGGCCGCCGGCCAACTTATCCACGATATGAAGATGGCCGACAAGTCCATTGCGTGGACGGGCCAATTGTCGGGCTTCAATGCCGAAGTGCAGTTGCTCACGGGGCGCGTCGCCATCGTCCCGTCGATGTCGTACATGATCCCCGCGCTGAACCGCGTTCAGGACGCCATGGGTTGGGGGATCGCCCACATGCCGCGGGGTCCGCAGGGTCTGCGTTACAGCCGCGCCACTTGGGACGGCATATCGATCTACGCTCATACGACGCCCGAGAAGAAAGAGATCGCGTGGCGATTCATCAAGTTCTTCTTGGGAGATGAAAGCCAGGCGCGCCTGGGCGATGTACAGCGGGGCATTCCGGTGCGGCGTTCGATCGCGATGAACCACTACGTCCAGGCCGGCACGCCGGCCGACGAGAACCTTGCGCTCGAGGCGATGGATTATGCGCGTCTGACCCCCATCACCCCCCGATATCAAGAACTGTACGCCACGTTCAACATGGACCTCGAGCGGCTTACCTTTGCCGATGTTTCGCACGTCACACCGAAGGAGATCCTGACCGGACTCGAGCCAAAGATAAATAAGATCTTGAAGAAGGAACTCGAGGAGTGGACTGCCAGAACGACCCCGGCCCCGCCTACCGGCGTACACCTTTCTCTGGGGACTGCTCTCCTCGTGGCGATCGGGTTCCTCGCGCTTGCGTTTGGGGCATCAATGCTGTTGCGCCCCGCTCGCAGGAGCTTCCTGCGGCAAGCCGACGAGGTGCGCCATATGGCACGCAGCAAGCGCGCGCGCATCGAGGGATTGGAAGGTATCCTTTTTGCCTCGCCGTGGTTGATAGGGCTGTGCGTGTTCACGGCGTTCCCGATCCTGTTCAGCATCATTCTGAGTTTCAGCCAATGGGACCCCTACGAACCGATTCAGAAGCTCCAGTTTGTCGGCCTGAGCAATTTCATGCGCGCATTTTCGAGTGACGAAGTCACGGGCGATCCGCTCATGCTCAAGGCCCTTTATAATTCGCTGTATTACGCCGTTTTCGCCGTGCCGCTGGGTTTGTGCACGTCGCTGGGGCTTGCACTGCTGTTGAACCAACCGATTCGGGGCATCACGCTGTTCCGAACGGCCTTCTATTTGCCGAGCATCATCTCGGGCGTTGCAACGGTCGTGCTCTGGATGTACATTTTCAACCCGGCCTTTGGCCCGTTGAACGCGCTTATTCGCAACGCGAACAACTTCTTCGACTGGACGGGACTGCTGTCCTTTGTCAATCTCCCTGAGCCCAAGTGGATCGAGGATCCGCTTTGGGCGAAGCCGTCGATGATTATCATGAGCCTTTGGGGCGCCGGGGGCGCCGGTATGCTGATATTCCTAGCCGGCCTCCAGGGAGTGCCGGACCAGTTGTACGAAGTGGCCGAACTCGACGGGGCCGGACGGTTCCGAAAGTTTTGGAACATCACGCTGCCGATGTTGACGCCGACTATTTACTTCAACCTGATCATGGGGATCATAGGCGCGCTCAAGGTGTTCATGCAGGCCTTCATCATGACCAACGGGACCGGCGGCACCGAGAAGTCGCTGCTGTTCTACGTGCTCCACCTGTACACGAAGGCTTTCGTCGAATATGAAATGGGTTATGCATCGGCCCTCGCGTGGATCCTTTTTGTCATCATCCTCGCTCTGACCCTGCTTGTGATTCGATCAAGCGCCGGCTGGGTTTACTACGAAGGGGAAGTAAAGCGATGATCGACGAAAACCACAGGCGTTACTCCGAAGCCGCCTCACCGTCAAGCGAATTCAAGGGCAGTATAAAGAGACAACGCCGCGTCGAGCGCGGCGTCGGTTTCGCGCTGCTAATTGGGTTATCGGCTCTGTTTATGATCCCGCTCGCCATCACGGCAAGCGACAGCCTTAAGGCTTTCGCGGAGATCTACACCATCCCCCGGATCTGGATCCCGAGACCGCCGCGCTTCGCGAATTTCCTTCACGTCTTCAGCATGTTGCCCTTCCACCGATTTATCATCAACACCATCTGCATCACCGGCATGGCGCTCTTCGGACAAGTCACGAGCGCCTGCATGGTCGGCTATAGCTTCGCGCGGATACGCTGGCCGTTTCGCGATTTCCTCTTCGTCGTCCTGCTGAGCACGATCATGCTTCCGGGAGAGATCACGATGATTCCCGTGTTCATCCTGTTCAACAAGATCGGCTGGGTGAATACCTGGCTGCCTTTGATCGTACCGGCGTATTTTGGCGGCGGCGTATTCAACATCTTTCTCATGCGGCAGTTCTTCAAGACCATTCCAGTCGATCTCGAGGACGCAGCGCGGATTGACGGATGTTCGAGCCTCCGAATCTTCGCGCAGATCATGGTGCCGCTTGCAAAACCCGCCATCGCGACGATCTGCGTATTGGGCTTCATCGGTTACTGGAACGATTTCCAGGGGCCGCTTATTTACCTATCCGACTACACCAAGTACCCGATCTCGATGGGCATCTACATGTTCAAGAGCGCCGAATTCATGTTCGCCAACTATGTCATGGCCGCGAGCCTCATCTCAGTCGTGCCGGTTCTCATCATCTTCTTCTCGGCCCAGCAGTATTTCGTGAAAGGCATCGTTCTTACCGGCATCAAAGGATGATCCTTCCCTCCTGCGTTCTGCCGCCTCACACCGGTGTTTCGCCGTTCAAACTGTGGAAAGCCTCGCGGATCCATTGGTAGTTTTGTTCACTCATGCCGAGGCAGGCGTAATCCTCGATATAGGCAATGAAGCCGCCGTTGAATGCGCCGAGCGTATCGCGGAGGAAGCGGGCGTACGCGAAAATCTCGTCCCGCGTTCCCGAGATCGCACGGCGCTGATGATCCACGGAACAGCAGAAACAAACCTTGCCGCCGAAATCGTTTGCCAGGCGTTTGACGCCGAGCAAATCGGGCTGAAGCAATTCGATAACGTCCACGCCGACGTCGATCAGGTCCCCAATGATGGCTGACACGTCGCCGCAGGTGTGAAACCAGACCTTCTTGCCCGCGCGCCGGACGCGGGCGAACTGTTCTTCATAGCGGGCGCGGAAGACCTCGCGCCACAGCTCAGGCGGGATCATGAGACCCTTCTGTGTGCCCCAGTCGTCACCGAAAGCGACGCAATCGACAGGATATTGCACGGCCTGATCGATGAGTCCGTTCTCGAAATTGAAGACGATATCGAGGACGCGTTCGGCTCGGCCCCGATCCATGTAAAGGTCCGCCATGAAGCTCTCGAACCCGCGAAGGAACATGGCCTGGTTGAATCCGGAGATACCGACGCCAAACTTGATAAATCGGTCCTGCCACGGCAGAAGCTGTTCGTTCAGAGTGTCGAACCGGCCTGCGGCCCGTGGGTCAGGCGGCACGTACGTGTCGGCCCGGTCCCAATCCGCCAAAGGATGCGAGTGCGGCTGCCCCATCGTCTTGTCGAGCGCCTCCCACACGTATCCCCACTCGGTCGCACCGGGCTCCGAAGGCACGGAATCCCGCGCCGCGGCGAACCCAACGCCGATGGTGTCCGAGGAGTCAAAGTCGCGATTGCAGTAGTTGATGGGCATGCGCGGCGGCCCATTGCGTTCGATGGCCGCACTCACAATCTGCTTCCTGTTCATTTTGGGCATGGCGCAATAGTAATACCAGATTCAGAGTGCCCATGGAAGAGTCGAGGGAAGAGTGTGGAACAGCCGCACGCCTTTTCTCACCGCGCTTCAAAAAATCCTGATCCAGGCGGAGCTTTCTGTACGCGGAAGAGGACGAGCATATGCCCGTCCCTTTGAGGGTAGGCGAAGCCAATCCACTCGTTCGGCTTGACGCGAACGACGTACCGGAACTCGACCTGATCGAAAACAGGCGGCCCCGCCGGAAGGTTAGTCCCCTCGATGCGTTCGCGTTTCACAAGCGCATTGTGTCGAAAGAGGACGTCAGCTTCGAGCGCCTCACCGTTTTGCAGTTCCGTTAACGCGATGCCACACATGAAGCCAAACCTTTCGCGCGTGTTGCTGTGGAGCCGGTAGATGGTTCCCTGTTCACGCTCGAAATATGGGACGTTCTGTTCCCATGCATCGCTGATCAGGGCCGGCCCAAGGGGCTTCCGATTCCAATCTTCCCGCGAGAAGTCCCGTTTCAGGAAGGAAACAAGATCCCGAAAAAGGAATTGCTGGCTGTGGGCGGGGTCAAAGAACAACGATGAGCGTTCCGATGCCGCGTTGCCGTTCGCTTTCTCGGGTGCGACCGGCTCTTGCACGGCGCCGGGGCCGTCGCGCATGAGAATGTTGTACTTCGCCGGATCTCTCAGCGTGGAAACGGTCACCCGGGGGGCTGACAACAACTCCGCGGAGAGGCGTCTTGCGTTTCGAGGGGCCTGTTTGCCCGAACGAAGCGCCCGAATGGTTCCGTCCGGGAGAAGCAGCAGGTCATCGATACGCTCAACGTCAAAGGACACAGAGAACGCCACTGCATCTCCTGAGATCCGCTGTGCTTCCGGAAGCGCAGATAAGCCGTGTAACGCTTTCTCACCCAAGTCGTGTTTCACATGGATGATTCTGAACTCGTTTGAGTACTGCGCTTCGTCAACGGAAGGTGAACCTGCTATCGTTGCCAGGTCGAGAGCAGGGAGTGGCGAACTGAGCTTGATCATAAGAAACAGGGCCTTGCGAGGGCTGCTCAGTGGAGACGGTTCCCCGAGAACGACGGCCGTCCATTTCCCCAGCGTGGCCCGAAGCGCCACGTTGTGCCACACCACGGTTCCCATCACCGGTTCGCCGGCTTCCAGGGACGTCCCTTCGACGGGCTTACGCGCGGCCACCACCGCAGGCGAGATCCACGTCCGCAACAGTGCCACGGGATTCTTGGGGTCTTTCACGTCGAGACTTCCGATTTCCAGGGTCAGCTTCAATCCCAGCGGCTGTTCCCATTTGCGGAGTTCGAAGAGCGTTCCCGAATCCGCGGGACCCGTCTGCTCCTTCGCCGGAGCGAAGTAGTAAACCGGTTGGTCGTCGCGAATCTCGAGGGGGGCGGCGGCGTCCCTTCCCAGGCCCAGTGAGACTGCAACTGGCGCTCCACCAGTAATGTCGACGATGTTGTCTGATGCGCCCGAAGCGGCGGCGGCAAGGCCAGACTGAAGGGCATCAGCGTCTGAAACAATGCCACAGAACTTCACGTTTGAGCCTTCAGCACTCGAGTTTGAGGAGATCGCGTCGATGATAGACTGGTGCCCCGCCGGCAGTATCGAGGCGAGAAGAGGTCCGACATCGCCTTGAATGCGGAAGACCGCGACTTCCGCCACAAAGGGCAAGCCTTCTTCGTTGGCAAGAGCGCCGGTTGCAGTGAGAATCCCGCATACTCCCAGCCACAATGCCTTGCTCATCATGTGTCACCTCCCGGTTTGTTCGCGAATCCCGTGCGTGCCGGCACGGATGCTTCTCATCAGAAACCGCCCCTGCCTGAACGCCATCGGCGCCCACGGCTTGAGCACGTTCCCTGCACGTTCATGATGCCGAATCAGTTGCCGGTTCGACGCGCGCTTCCCCGCGCCAAACAGTCCAAGGCTTCGATTCCCGGGGCTTCAGGGGGGCATTTGGCACAGCGTCGAACACATTGCGCTCTGCCGGACCTTGATGGGGAATCAGGTACACGATCGATTCCCGATGAGAAGACAGCGCATACGGCAGAACCGTCGCCAGGCCGAGGGCGAAGGCGATTAGCGCACACAAACCACACGCCAGAACGCAATTCCAGAGCCGCACCGGATGATCCCGCCATGACGCGGGCCGCGCGGCGGCGTCGCGGAACGCTCGCTCCATACTCGCTTCGAATTCCCGCGAGGGTGTCTTCAACGACATTTCCCGAAGCATATCTTCGACGTTTTTCATCAAGGGTCCTCCTGGATCGAGTCTTGCAGCTTCTGGATACCTCGGCGATACCATGAGGCGGCGGTGTTGATCGATACGCCGCGCACCGTTGCGATCTCCTTGAACGTCATCCCGCTGTAGACCTTCAACAGGATGGTTTCGCGCTCTTCCTCCGACAGTTGTTGCATCAAGTGCTCGATCTCGTGCTGGACGGGCAGAGGAATCGGCGCACTCTGTCCGTTCAAGATCTCGAAGATGGAATCGGTCGCGGCTTCACGCTGGGTTGATCGAAGGAGATCCACGGCGGCGTTTCGTACGCACCGGAACACGTACGGGCGCAGGTCCTCTGGCGCTTTTCCGCGACGGAGCAGGTTGCAGAACGCATTCTGGATGGCGTCTTCCGCCGCATATCGGCAGCCCGTGAGCGACAACGCATATGTGAACAAGTCCTGTCGATGCACCTCGTAAAACTCGCGGAGCTTCTCCACGACCGGGTTTTGCACGTTTTGCCCACCATCGTGTTGCTGTGTCCATCCGATCCGGAAGCAAAGGCATTCCCATCGGAGCCACCCGATCATACCACGTGTGAAACGCGCGGTTTTGTGCACAACGCCTCAGCCCCGATGTAATCGTGTTGACGTTCTGCGGCAGCGACCTTTACGAGGTGGGATCGAAGTCGCGGGAGGAGTTGGTCGGATTGGAGTTGGGCGACCTTGAACCCGACGCCATGAGCGAGTGGCTGCTATTCGGACAGACGGCCCTCGGCGAAGCGATCCTCGATCTCGTGCTTCGATACCGGCACGATCGGTATCGGGCCTACCAGCGTTATTTCGCTGGGTCGGGCTCGTCGAATCGATACGATATTCCCGGTGCTGCAGACTATGAGCGCAAGATCGTGCTTGCCCGGGAATTGTCGCGCAGTTACGGTTTAGGAGACCCGGAGCTATCGCCAACGATGGCCGCGCGACTCGACGACTATGTATACGCCTTCGGCCATATGAACTGCTTCTGCGCCATGCATGGGATCCGTTTGGTGTTCGTGTACTTTCCAACGCACGAACAGATCTACGACGCGACCGCCCCCACCGCGTTGCGCCAAGCATTGCGGACAAAGGTTTCGGGACTCGCCATTCCCTTCATGGACGTTACGCCTGCCTATCAGGCGCGAGGCCGAAGCGTCCCTTTGTTTCTCGTGCCGCTCGACTTCCACCCGAATCCCGAGGGCAACCGCGCTCTCGCCGAAGCCGTCCGAGACGGCCTCGTCGCACAGGGGTTTCTTGCCCGGGCCGCAAACGGACAAGGGAAGTGAAACCAGTGGGGTGACGCCCGAAGGCGAAGTTGCCTTCCAGTGAGGACGACGATCATGAAGACGAGGCACGGCACTACGGGCCGCGCCTCGTCCGTGGCACCTCTAACGGAGCACAACGCGTTTCACGCAAACTTGCACGCCTCGGTGATATCATGGCTGCACGCCGAAATCGGGCGTCATAGAAAAGGTGAACGCATGAAAGTCCAGGATTTCGCGTACAACATGGCGGCGCGCGCCATCGATCTGCTCGAAGAGACCCAGCACTACAGGATCCCGGAGGAACTCCGGAAACAGGTGCTGTCGAAGATCCAAGGCGAGATCGACGATCTCCTCAAGAAGTCGAAGTAAGCCCTCCGGGGATCTCGGGGATGCCCGGCTTGCCTTTGGGCGAATCAAACGATTCGCACGCTTCAACTAGGGAGTCTCGCAGCCGACGTTCTGCGGCCCCTGCGAAGACTCCCAAACAACCACGGGGAAGCCCGATACGCTTCGCGCGCATCCCGGCTTCCCCGCATGATTCACACACTCGTCCCGCCGCTAATACATCGTTATCACCGTCTGATTGAACACGGCCCACGCTCTGGACACCGGGGTGTCGCTCGGATAGCGAACGAACATTACATGGCCATCCATGTACAGCACGTTGGAGCCGCCGGGAACGTGGTTCATTAACTTGGCATTACCAGCGTTGAGGTCGTCTTCCAAGATCCAGACCTCACTTTGTGCCAAGGCGGAGGCAGCCGGGTTGTTAATGTCCGTGATGAAGAACCGCTCAATGCCTTCGCGGAAGCGGTACACTGTCAGGCCGCTGGCGCCGACGTCCCTATCTAAGAAGGAAGCGTCGCCCGTCCCGGCGCCCCACGCCACGTACCCGTCCAGCACTTGTTGCATCGCGACCAAAAAGAACGCGTTCAGGCCGGTGTAGAAATTGAAGGGGTCCTCGTTCTGGTCATGGCCCGGCGCTATGAGATCCTTGTTCATGATGGCCCAGGCATAGTAGTTGTACGAGCGCATGGTCATCCGGCAGGGCAGGATGCCATTCGCATAGTCGTCGTCAAAGCTCCATCGACCGCCCCGGATATCGACCGGCTGCGCGTCGGACGGACAGACGAGGATGAAGGGGTCCGAGAGGTATTCAGGGTATATCGCATACCCGTCAGGAATAGCCTCGGGCGCGTCGCGGTTTTGAAGCACGCCGTCGGCCTCGCACCACTGCCGCTGCATTGGCGGGTACATCTGGCCTTTGGATTCGTTGGCGTACATCTTGAACACGAGACCCATCTGCTTCAGGTTGTTGGCGCATGAGGATCGCCGCGCGGACTCCCGCGCACGCGCCAGCGCCGGCAGCAAGATCGCCGCGAGGATGCCGATGATGGCAATCACCACCAACAGCTCGATGAGTGTGAAACCGCTACTTCTTGACTTTTTACTATACATGTTAGTCCTCCTTCTCTAAAGTTTGCGGCGCCTTCGGGCGGGAAGAACCATCTTTCCGCAACCGTTAAGTGCCGGCTCCCACACTGAGCAGCCGGTCCTTTTTCCCGGCTGCGGTTACGCTTAGGTTGCCAAGGGGCTCATTTGCGAGAATGGAACGAAAACGCCGCGCGCAGGCCTCGTAGTCCCACTCACTCTGGAGGGGCCTCCAGCCATACCCGTCCATCAAGTAGTGGGCTATACGCACCACTTCCGCCGTCGGATCGGGTATACCGGCCTCCTCGAGTGGCGCGGAGCCCATGCTTGCCGCAAATGATCCGTCAATCATTGCCCAAAGCGCGAAACTCAGGCCCTGGACCGTGCTATCCCCACGAAGTACTAGATCTCCGGCTGAAACCCCATCCCGAACGATGCCCACCAACACGAAAAAGAGTTGAACGTCGTACTCCTTCATTGCGTTCCGTTGGCTCTCCGGCACCTTCGCCAGGATGGTTTCCGCGTCAATCAGCTTGAGAATACGCTGGTCGTCGGCGTAGTACTTCGAGTAGAAAACCATCGCTTCGCCGATGGCTGCCATCCGCTCCCGGGGACACCCAGGCAAGCTTGCGGCCTTTCTCGTGATCTCGAGCAGTTTTGCGCGGCACTGCATGCCGAGCGCCGTGACCAATTCCTCCTTTGACCCAAAGATCTGGTACACAGTGCCTTTTGAGAACCGTGTTTCCTCCGCCACCCGGCCGATCGATACGCCCTGATAGCCTTCCTTGAGCAGGATGTCCCTAGCCACTTCCACGAAGTGGGCTTCTCTCGCCTGAATTTCTTTTTGCTTACCCCGCACGGTCACGCCATCCCATCTAGACAAGTGTTCAATGTCTGTATAGACCTCTAAAATTTAAGCATAAGTTCTTATAAAAGTCAATAGGAAAATTTTTGATGGAGTGTACAGGTTTGACGGCGTGACTTTGCGGAAACTGGATCACGATACGAAAACGACGAGTGCCGCGTCTCAATTCACATGCGGAAGGTATTATTTGGCAATGGCTTACAAGCGCATTCCAACCGCAGGTGTTGCTGCTGCGCACTCGAGGAGCTTGGGCCAGAACAAGGGCACGGGGCGAGGAAGGTCTTGCGATTGGAGATTCAGATTTTCTAAGGGACGCGTGCTGCGGCGCGTCTTGCGGCTACGAGCCGACCCTCTCCCCCGCTGGCAAGGTAGGGGTCCTATGAAGAAGGGCTGCACTATTGCCTGCGGGGGCGGGCTTGAATTGCCCGCACCCGCAGTTTCTCGGGAATACTCGATTCAACTCCGTAAGATCAGCTCAGCGCATTGATCACGCCGCCGAACAAGGAATTTGTCGGGAACGGTCCAAGTCTCTCGTAACGCTGGAACTCGACATGCCCGTCCAGGTACAGCACGTTGCATCCGCCGGGCACATGGTTGAACGTCGTCCCGCTTTCATTGGCGCCGACGAGGTCCATGTTGTCCCACATGATGGCGATCTCGGACTGCGCCTTCGCCGAGGACGCTGGGTTGTTGATGTCCGTGATCAGGAACCGCTCGATGCCTTCGCGCAATCGGTAAACGGTGTTTCCACCCGCGTTTCCATTCCCCTCAAACCCGGAAGGCATGCTTAGGTCATTGTCCAACGATGCTCGAATTTCCTGCGCGGAGACGGCGAAATCGCCGGCGCTAAAGGCCCCGTTGCCGCCGTATGAGGTTGGCCCAATCACGAAGAATGCAGAGACGAGCTGTTGAGGCATGTCCCTTTCAAGCAGGTTGAAGGTTGGGTCTCCGCCGTTGCAGCGGTCCAACATGAAGCCGGTGTAGAAATAGCCGGCGTCACTGGGGTTGTCTGGGAGCCCCGCGTACGGACAGGGCACCCCGCTCGGGTCCGTTTCGAATATGATCCTCAATGCTGCTTCAACGCCGTCAGCGGCGTCAGGCGCGGACGGGCAGAGCATCACGTTGAAGTCCGTCAAATACTCCGGGTAAACCGCCTTGACGCGAAACGTCAACTCGGGCTCATTCTGGTAGTTGCAATTGGCCATTGGCGTTCCTCCCGCCGGGGTCCCTGAACCATCCGTGTAGTATTCGGCAGGACCTTGCAGCGGCGGATACTTCTGCCCTTTCGACTCATTCGCGTACATCTTCAGAACGATCCCCAATTGCTTGAGGTTGTTCTGGCAGCTTGCCCTACGCGCGGATTCCCGGGCGCGGGCCAGCGCCGGGAGCAGGATGGCCGCTAGGATGCCAATGATGGCAATCACCACCAACAACTCGATCAATGTAAATCCTTTCTTGCGATACTTCGTAAACATAATATTTCCTCCTTCTCAGTGAATCTCCTACCCTCTGGACTTCCCAACTCAAGCACTTTGAGCAACCTCCATTATAGCACAGGAATTCAGGAATGCATTGGGCTTTTTTGAGTCTCTGGGAGGTGTCTGAAGTCCGCGGTAGAAAACGGACCGAGGGCCACCCACGTTTCCTGTTACGCTATGCCACGCTTGCGTTCGTATTCGGCGATTTTGTCTTCGTGGCGCAGGGTAAGGCCTATCTGGTCCCAGCCGTTGACAAGGCACTCCTTCTTGAAGGGGTGAATATCGAAGGGGATACGGGCGGTATCCGGGCAGGTGATGCTCTGCGCCGGCAGATCGACGGTCAGGGCATATCCCTCCTTTGCTCGAACCTCCCTGAAAAGACGCTCGATGGTCTCGGGCGGAAGTAGGATGGGCAGGATGCCGTTGTTGAAACAGTTGTTGTAGAAAATATCGGCGAAGGACGTAGCCAGGATGCAGCGGAACCCGTAGTTGTCGAGCGCCCACGGCGCGTGTTCGCGCGAGGAGCCGCACCCGAAGTTATCTCTTGTGAGTAGGATGCTTGCACCTCTGTAACGCGGTGCGTTCATCTCGAAGTCCGGGTTCGCCGTGCCATCCTCGAGGTAGCGCCAATCGTAGAACAGAAAGTCCTCGTATCCCGTGCGTTCGATGCGTTTGAGGAACTGCTTGGGGATAATCTGGTCCGTATCTACATTCAGCGAGTCGAGCGGCGCCACAATGCCAGTGAGGGTGGTAAACGATCTCATGCTATTTGAACTCCCAATCTCGGACGTCCGTAAAGTGACCTGCAATACCGGCGGCGGCGGCCATGGCCGGGCTGACGAGGTGGGTCCGGCCGCCCTTGCCTTGGCGACCCTCGAAGTTTCGGTTCGTCGTTGCGGCGCAACGGTCGCCCGGGTTGAGCACGTCGGCATTCATGGCGAGACACATCGAGCATCCGGCCTCGCGCCACTCGAACCCTGCCTCCTTAAAGATCCGGTCTAATCCTTCCGCCTCTGCCAGGCGTTTCACACGAGTCGAACCGGGAACGATAAGCCCCTGTTCGATGCGCGGATGAAGCTTGTACCCCTTGACGACCTTCGCGGCGGCACGCAGGTCCTCGAGCCGCCCGTTGGTGCAAGAGCCGATGAAGACCTTATTCGGTTGAATGTCGCGCATCGGCATGCCTTCGTCGAGCCCCATGTACTTGAGGGCCTTTCGCGCGGCCAGCCTCTCATTAGGATCGGATAGTTGCGATAGGATGGGCGTCTTTCCGTTGATCGAGGCGACCATTCCGGGCGAGGTGCCCCAAGTGACTTGCGGCTCGACCTCCGAGGCTTTGAGTACGACGGCGCGATCATACGAGCATCCCGGGTCAGAGGCCCATTTCGACCATTCCGAAACAAGCGTTTCCCAGGACTTGTCTTTTGGGATGAAATCGCGGCCCTTGAGGTACGCGAACGTCGTCGCATCCGGCGAGATCAGACCTGCGCGCGCCCCAGCCTCGATGGTCATGTTGCAGACCGTGAGGCGCTCCTCCAGGGTCATGTTGCGTATGGTGTCGCCAGTGTACTCGATGATGTATCCCGTTCCACCGGCAGTCCCGATCTTGCCGATAATGGCGAGGATGACGTCCTTTGCGGTAACGCCCGGCGGCAACACGTCCTCGACGCGGACCTCCATAGTCTTGGACTTTTTCTGCAGGAGGGTCTGCGTTGCGAGGACGTGCTCGACCTCGCTTGTGCCGACACCGAATGCCAGGGCGCCAAGAGCACCGTGCGTCGCCGTATGAGAGTCGCCGCAGACAATCGTCATGCCCGGCTGCGTGAGACCCAACTCCGGACCGATGACGTGGACGATGCCGTTGCGGACATCTTGCATGTCGAAGCAGGTGACGCCGAACTTCTTGCAGTTCGCCGTCAACGTGTCCACCTGCCGCTTGGACAGCGGGTCCGCGATTGGTTTCGACCGATCCGTCGTGGGGATGTTGTGATCCATCGTTGCGAAGGTCATCTCAGGACGCCGAACCTTGCGTCGCGAAATACGCAATCCCTCGAACGCCTGCGGCGAGGTCACTTCATGAATGAGGTGAAGGTCAACATAGAGGATCGGGTCCTGGCCCGGTTCCTCATGCACTACATGCGCTTCCCAGATCTTTTCGTAAATGCTCTTTGCCATTGACTGGCCCCTTACATTTGGCACTGACAACAGATCTTCCTCTACTGGGGGTAATCGCGGGGCACTATTGCGTTTAGGGCATCCCATACCCGGCGCATGTCCCGCTCAGAAAGCGTTCCAAGATGTCGCTCAACTCTTGACAAGGCCACCGTGCCGATAAGAGGCTTGATCCATGTCGGCTTCAGTAAGCCCGCATCCTGCCAATCTTCAAGTCTGAGAGAATCGTCGTTCTGAGAACTACTCGTCAAGGCTACCACTACTATGTCGCCGTATCGCTCAGCAAATTCGCCTGAACTGACAACAATGACAGGGCGCTTCTTCCCGCCCAGGAGATTTGTGAAAGGGAACGTCACTAAGAGTACAGCGCCGCGGTCAAAGGGAGTCATAGATGCTATCTTCGTCGTTGTCCCAGGCTCTTGCGAAGGCTTCCTCTTGCAGCTCCATCCATTCGTCAATATCCGGGCCCGCAGTAGCCAGACTCTCGAAGATCACAATCACCTCGCCGGGCGGTACGTTTACGAGCTTTTCGGGCAAGACAATCTTGTTTCCATCGAATACCGCCTTAATTGCCAGCATCAGAAACCTCCTTCAGGAGTTGATCGGCGTCCATGGGCACTGCTTTTCGGTATCTTTGCAACTTATCTTCGGCCATTTTACACTCATTAAGCCAGTTTGCGAAGCAGATTCAGCGCGCTTCCTGCTTTGAACCATTCTATCTGGTTCTCGTTGTATGAGTGGTTTGCCTTGATTTCATCGGTGCCGCCGTCGGCATGGTGAAGCACGATTGTCAACGGCTCTCCGGGCGCAAACGACGTAAGGCCCAGTATATCGATCGTGTCGTCTTCCCGCACGTGGTCGTAGTCGTTCTTGTCTGCAAAGGACAGTGCGAGCATGCCCTGCTTCTTGAGGTTTGTCTCGTGTATCCGCGCGAATGACCTTACGAGGATGGCTCGCACGCCGAGGTGTCGCGGTTCCATGGCCGCGTGCTCGCGCGAAGAGCCTTCTCCATAGTTCTCGTCTCCTACAACTATCGTTCCTATGCCTACCGCCTTGTATGCACGCTGCGTCGCTGGCGCCGGGCCATATTCGCCGGTAAGCGGGTTCTTGACCTTGTTGGTCTCATTATTGAACGCGTTTACAGCGCCGATAAAGCAATTGTCCGAGATGTGATCCAAATGTCCTCGGAATCTCAACCAGGGTCCGGCCATCGAAATGTGGTCGGTAGTGCACTTGCCTTTGATCTTGATGAGCAGCTTTAGCCCTGTCAGGTCCGTGCCTTCCCATGCGGGGAAGGGTTCGAGCCGTTGCAGCCGCTTCGAGTTGGGATCGATGACGATTTCGATCGAGCTTCCATCGTCGGCAGGCGGCTGATAGCCTGGGTCCTCGACGGCAAACCCTTTCGGGGGCAGTTCATGGCCCGCCGGCGGGTCAAGCCTGACCGCAACGCCTTCCTCGTTCGTAAGCGGATCGGTAAGCGGGTTGAACGTGAGGTCGCCGGCAAGGACCATCGCCGTCACGACCTCCGGAGACGCGACAAAGGCGTGCGTCATCGGATTGCCGTCGTTGCGTTTTGCGAAGTTTCGGTTGAACGAGGTTATGATCGAGTTCGGGCTCGTGGCATCGGGGCCCTCGCGCTTCCACTGGCCGATGCACGGCCCGCATGCGTTTGCCAACACCACGCCGCCGATCGCCTCGAACGCTGCAAGCTGGCCGTCACGCTCGACCGTAAAACGCACCTGTTCGGACCCGGGCGTGATGATGAAATGAGACTTCGTCTTCAACTTCTTGGCGGTAGCCTGGCGGGCAATCGAAGCGGCCCTGTCGAGGTCCTCGTACGATGAATTGGTGCAGGAGCCGATCAGTCCGGCGCGCAGTTCCCGTGGATAGCCGTTTTCGCGCACGGCCTGCGCAAACTTCGAGATCGGCCACGCCAGATCGGGCGTGAACGGGCCATTGATGTGCGGCTCGAGGGTAGAGAGGTCTATCTCGATGATCCGATCATAGTATTTCTCGGGATCCGCATAGACCTCAGGGTCCGCTCGAAGGTGTTCCGCGACGGCTTCCGCGGCAGAAGCGACTTCGGCGCGGTCCGTCGCCTGCAAGTAGATTGCCATGTGGGCGTCATACGGGAAGACGGAGGTGGTGGCTCCAACCTCGGCACCCATGTTGCAGATCGTGCCCTTTCCCGTGCACGAAAGACTGTCCGCCCCGGGGCCGAAGTACTCGATGATGTATCCCGTGCCGCCCTCGACCGTCAGAACCCCAGCCACTTTCAGGATTACATCTTTCGCGGCGGTCCATCCGTTGAGCTTTCCGGTCAGCCAGACGCCTATCCGCTTAGGAAACCGGAGTTCCCACGGCATGCCCGCCATCACGTCGACCGCGTCCGCGCCACCGACGCCGATTGCGACCATCCCAAGGCCGCCCGCATTCGGCGTGTGCGAATCCGTGCCGATCATCATGCCGCCGGGAAAGGCGTAGTTTTCGAGAATGACCTGGTGAATAATGCCTGCGCCGGGTTTATAGAACCCAATGCCATACTTGTTCGAGACGGAGGCCAGGAAGTCGAACACCTCCTTGTTTGCCGTCAGCGAGTCCAGCAAGTCCTTCTTCGCGCCGACCCTGGCCAGAATGAGGTGGTCGCAATGCACTGTCGTCGGGGCCGCTACTTTGGTCTTGCCCGCCTGCATGAACTGAAGGAGGGCCATTTGAGCCGTCGCATCCTGCATCGTAACGCGATCCGGCGCGAAATCGACATACGATTCCCCACGGACGCATGCAACTCTCGGAAGTCCTTCATACAGGTGCGCATAAAGGACTTTCTCTGAGAGCGTCAAGGGCCGCTTGACGACCTTACGGGCCGCCGCCACACACGCGCCCATCCGCGCGTAACACCGCTGAATAATGTCAAAATCGAAAGCCATAAGCTCTCCTTATACGCTGCGGAATACCACGGGCAAGAGTGCCGTATACTATAACAAAGCAGTCCGAGCAGACAAACCCCGGTGTCACTGATGGAGACCACGGAATGGCAAGAACAATCGCAATAGTTGGGGCGTCGACGGATCGGCGCAAGTATGGAAATAAGGCCGTACGGGCGTTCAAACAGGGCGGCTGGACGGTATATCCCGTGAATCCCGCCGCCAAGGAGGTCGAGGGACTCCCGGCCTATGCGTCCCTCTCAGACATCCCCGAGCCCCTTGACCGCGTTTCGATGTATGTCCCGCCAAAGATCGGCAGGACCATGCTTCCGGAAATTGCCGCGAAGAAACCCAAAGAGTTCTTCCTCAACCCCGGTTCGGAAGATCCTGAGATCGTCGAGCAAGCGAAGTCCCTTGGACTCAGTCCCATCCAGGCGTGCAGCATCGTGAACATCGGCCTGCGGCCCGAGATGTTTCCCGATGTGTAGTTCGCCGGCTGCAATCTAATCCTTGTGCCGGTTACGGTTTTTCGGCGAAGAAAGGGAAAAGGGCACGCAGTTCTTTGTCACTGGGCCGCGTGCCGTACTCGGAGACCTCAAAGGCTTCCACGAATTTGACGGATTTGGCCTGTTCCGGGCCGTACCATTTTGTCAGGACATCTTTGAAACCGCCTGTCAGAAATCCAAACCGTGCCCGCAGACCATCCTTGATCCATTGCTTGGCTTGTTGAGGATCTTTTGGGACCTTGTCCAGATTGCCGTCATGCCATGGGAGCCATTCGGCGAATTGGGACGTGATGACGCTAAGAGCGTCGAGCTTGCGCTCCATGACACCGTCGATCGCTACTACAACGTCCGGCTGAAATGGATAGGGCTTCTGGAAATTGTCCCACACATACAGATACACGGGATTTTTCTGAAGCGCCGGGGTATCGGGGCACATGAAGGGCACGGTGACCATATAAGCGCCGTCCTGAACCAAGAGACTGGTATTCCGATGGTCAGGGTGGTAATCATTGGGCCGGGGAGAGATCACAACGTCCGCCTTCCAGTCGCGAATGAGCCGGATGATCTCCTTGCGTATCTCGAGCGTGGGCAAGAGTTCGCCGTCGTGATGATCAAGCACTTCAGTTTCAATGCCAAGGATCTTGGCTGCCTCTTTGACCTCAGCGGTTCGCCGCTGCGCAAGCGGTCCACCAGCCATTTCATAATGACCGATGTCGCCGTTGGTTACCGAGACGAACTTGACCTTGTGACCGGCCGCCGCCCACTTGGCCGCCACGCCGGAGGCCTTAATCTCGCAGTCGTCGGGATGAGCGCCGAAGACAATGATGTGTAGCGTCCCTCCCTTGGCGGGCGGTTCTTGCGCGTAACCGCGATCCATTACGCACACGAACACTGTCAGCAGAACAACCAGCGACAAGCAGAGCCTCGCAAAACAGACCTTTGCCATGACGAGCACCTCCATTCATTCCCAGTCCCGATCTTTAAGGTTTATCCCCTCTTGTAGACAATCCGCCCATCACACACTGTCAGCAGGACGACGCCGTGGAGTCCACAGCCTGTGAAGGGCGTGTTACGGCTGAGGGACGCGAAATCTTCCGGATCAACGGTCCATTCAGCCTTCGGATCGAAGACGGTCACGTCCGCAGGTCCCCCTTCCCGCAACGCGCCTACAGGCAGATTGAGAATCGAGGCCGGCGCACGGGTCATCAGGGCAACGGCCCGTTCCAGCGACACCACGCCCGGTCCGACCAACCCTGTGATCACCAAGGCGAGGGAGGTCTCCAATCCGATGATGCCGAAGGGGGCAATCTGGAACTCGACGTCCTTCTCGGTAACCGTGTGCGGGGCATGGTCGGTCGCGATGCAGTCGATCGTGCCGTCCGCGATGGCCGCGCGCACGGCGGCGACGTCCTCTGCTTCGCGAAGGGGCGGATTCATCTTTGCGTTCGTGCTGAACGTCGTCACGGCTTCGTCCGTCAGCATCCAGTAATGCGGCGCGGTCTCGCACGTGACGCGGACGCCGCGGGCCTTCGCGCGGCGGATGATCTCGATGCCTTCCGCCGAGGTGACGTGCTGAATGTGAATCTTGGCGCCGGTTAGCGCGGCCAACCGGAGGTTCCGGTCGATCATGATCTCTTCCATGGCCTTGGGCATTCCGGGAAGGCCGAGTTTCGTCGAGATAAAGCCCTCGTTCATTGCGCCGCCTTCCACGAGCGATGCGTCTTCGCAATGTGCAAGATACGTCAGGCCGCACATATCGGCGTATTCGAGCACGCGGCGCGCCACCCAACTGCTCGCGATGTCCGAGCCGTCGTCCGTCACGGCGACTGCGCCCACGTCGCGCAACTCGGCCATCTCGGTCATCTCTTTTCCGGCGCGTCCCTTGGTCGCGCAGGCGGACGGCCAGATCTTGATGCAGGCGGTCTCTCTCGCGCGGCGGATTACGAACTCGACCATGCCGGCGTTGTCGATCGGAGGGTCCGTGTTGGGCATCGGAACGACACTGGTGAAGCCGCCGTGTGCCGCGGCGCGGCTGCCGCTGGCAATAGTTTCTTTGCTTTCCTGGCCCGGCTCGCGGAAATGGACGTGGATGTCCACGAGCCCGGGACACACGACGCAGCCCTTTGCGTCGAAGGCTTTATCGCCGGCCAGGCGGTTCCCGATGCGCGCGATCTTCGAACCCTCGATCAGGACGTCCCGCTTGGCTGAAAGACCCGTCGCCGGGTCGATCACGTGTCCGTTCTTTATGACAAGACTCATGCGCCGCGCTCCTGAGTTGCCGCCGCCGGCATGATGCGTCCGCTGTTGACAAGGAGATGCATGACCGCCATGCGCACCGCGACGCCGTTGGTTACCTGGCGAAGGATCACGCTGCGCGTGCTGTCGGCCACCTCGGCCGCGAGTTCGACGTCGCGGTTGATCGGCCCGGGATGCATAATCAGCGCGTGTTTGGGCGCCAGTTTCAGCGATTCCTTGTCGATCCGGAACAACCGGATGTACTCGCGGAGGCTGGGCAATAGACAACTCTTCTGGCGCTCCAACTGGATGCGGAGCGCGTATATAACGTCGGCGTCGCGGATGGCCTCGCGCAGGTCCTTGCTCACTTCGACGCCCATCTTGGCAATGAAGGGAGGCATCAAAGTGCTTGGGCCGCACAGGATGACCTTCGCGCCGAGCTTCGTCAGGCACCAGATGTTGCTGCGGGCGACGCGGCTGTTCGCGATGTCGCCGATAATTGCGACGCGGACGCCTTCGAGTTCCGCCTTCGGGTCGTTCCGGACGCTCCGGAAATGCTCGCGCATCGTGAACGCATCGAGCAGAGCCTGCGTGGGGTGCTCATGGCAACCGTCGCCCGCGTTGATGATATGGGAAGGATGGCGCTGCGCGAGGATGTGCGGCGCGCCTGCATAGCTATGGCGGATGACCACGATGTCCGAGTGCATGGCCTCGATGTTTGCGAGCGTGTCGTGAAGGGTTTCGCCCTTGACCATGCTCGAGGCGGAAGCGGTGATGCCGAGAGTATCGGCGCTGAGCCGCTTCGCCGCCAACTCGAACGATGTGCGCGTGCGCGTGCTTGGCTCGTAAAACCAATTCACGACGAGCCGGCCTTGGAGAAGGGGGACCTTCTTGATGCCGCTCTCACGGGCGGAAACGGCGACAAACTGCGGCGCGGTGTTGAGGATCAACTCGATCTCAGCGCGGGAAAGGTCTTCGATCCCGATCAGGTCCTTGCGCGTCCAGGCTGTCCTCGCCGTCCCGCTCATGTATGGCTACATGCTCCCCGTGTTCAGCTCCTCATCCTTCCTTCCAAGAATCACAATGTCCTCGCCATCGGTTTCGACAAACCGCACCGAGACGTATTCGCCCGGCCCAGCCGTAACCGTCTCGCCGAGATAATCGGGCTGGATAGGCAATTCGCGGCCGCCGCGATCCACGAGGCACGCGAGTTGAATGCGCGCCGGGCGTCCATAGTCCATCACCTCGTCCATGGCCGCGCGGATCGTTCTTCCCGCCGCAAGCACATCGTCCACAAGGACCACCGTAAGGCCGTCGATGATGAAATCGAAATGCGTTTCGCCGAGACGCGGTTTCACATAGCCTATCCCGGCCCGCAGGTCGTCTCGGTACAACGTCGTAGCCAGCGAACCCACCCGGGGACGGGTTCCGGTCATCGTCTCAACGTGGTCGGCGAGCCGATCCGCCAACGGGCGGCCTCGACGCAAAATGCCCATGAGCGCAAGAGAACCAACGTCCGGATTGGCCTTGACAATCTCCCGGGCAATCCGGTGGATCGCGGCCACCATGGACCTCGCGTCCATGGCAATTCTTGATCCTTCTCGAGGACTCTTAACGCAACTCATGTTTTCATGGGGCGGCTCTGAAGAAACGCCCCTCCTCTCTACCCACAAAAAAGCCTTCCCAGGTTTCTGGGAAGGCCGGTGTCTGCCGTCATAAAACCCACTTCGTTCTCGTTCCCAAGTTCACCTTGGGAATGAGAACGCTCCATCATTCATCGAACGGCATTCTATCAAGGCCCTTCCGGGGTGTCAAACGGCATTCGGTTTCCTGACTTCCTCGCAGCCCACACGCAGGAACTACCGTGACTCCCGACTTCTCCGCCGTTAGCGGCCCGATGCCATAATCGCCTTCACGCGCGTCACGAGCGTCTCGGTCATTGGGAACTCTCCCGGATAGGACTTCCATTCCGTGTGTCCGTCCAGATAAAGCACCCAAGCCCCCATTTCCTTCCCCGCCGGCAATTCCCACGCGATGGGCAGCGTCGATTGTGCCTTGGGGGATCCGGCCGGATCGTTGATGTCCGTGATGTAAAATCGTTCTATGCCTTCTCGCAAGCGGAAGATCTTCTGCATGCCAACTTCTTCCGCGTCCCCTTCATCCAACGGCAGGTCCTGGCCCTGCAGACCCTCCGGCCCGTAAGCTTCATATGCATCCAGGAAAGCCGAGGCCGCCTCATCGGTTTCCATCGCATACCCGAAATAGCACAGCTTGACATCCTGCATTCCCGTGAGCGCGGCCAGTGTGGCCGCGTCCGTGATGTACTCGGGGTAGAGAGGTTTCGGGTCAGGATAGAACGCGCCATATATGTTCGCCAACGCCGGGTAAATCCCCCCCTTGCTTTCGTTGGCGAACATCTTGAAGATGAGGCCGATCTGTAGCATCGTGTTCTTTCTTTGTGCGTGAAGCGCGTCATCCGGAACCGATGCCGCCTGCTCATGACCTGGGGACGATGGAACGACTAATACCACGCCTTTCGCCGGCGCCACGATCTGCACGGGGTCCGAGCTTTCCCAGTGCTCATTTGAGGTCCAGAAATTGTAGGTTCCCTTAGGCAGCACTAACGCGAATTTTCCTTCTTTGTCAGCCCGTATTGACCGTTCTTTTCCATCAACGTCATAACAGTGGATGAAGGCTTCAGGTGCAGAGACGTTCTCCTCGGTTACCGCGATTCCCGAGACTTCCGCCTCAGTTGATCGGATGACGAACCTTATCGGGACCGGCGGATTCGTCGGAATGATGCCTTCGAACGTGGCGCCGGCCTCGTGCCTCGGCAGCCCGCAGAGAAGCCTGATCGTGTAAGAGGCATTGATTGGCAGGAGGTCGAACCGGAAGCTCCCTTCCGCGGTTGTCTGCCGAATGTTCATCCTGCTGCCAGTCGTGTCGAGTGATGCGTATACCATTGGCAGAGGCGTCCCGAAATCATCAACAACGGTTCCCGCGATGGAGCCGGACTGCTGATCGAAACGCACGAAGATCTCCTCCGACTCGGAGGTTCGCCGTACAAGTCGTCCCGAGCGTCCGGTTCCGACTTCGTACATGCAACTCAACTCGGGATTCGTGTTCACATCGATGGGCCGCCCGAGGCTTACCGTGGCCTCCTTTTCCTGATCAAATATCGTGAGCGGCGCATTTCCATCAAGCAGGAACTCGCCTTCCTCGGCATGCACGATCAGGTCAACGGTGCCGCTCATGACGTATTGGGGTTCCGTGGCCGGCCGCAACACCGCATCCGTCACGCGCTCGCCCGCGCTATCCGCCATGGTTACGGAATACATTGTGGGCTCTTTCAGTTCCTCTGCACGAAAATCTTCCTCGAACTGTTTTGGTCCCGTAACGATCAACTCGTGGGAATTGCCGCCCTCGAACGAATAGCCCTTTCCCGGGACATACGCAACGACGGCGCTCTTGCCCATTTCCAGACCGGCCGTGTAAGTGCCATCCTGGGCTACCGTGATCTCTCGGGTGACTTCCGGGTGCCTTTCATGCGTAATGCGAATGCTCACATTTGGCAAGGGCGCTCCTTTGGCGTCCAGCACGCGTCCCCGCACGGAAGCGGGATAATCGGCGGGAAACGTCACCGTACATTCGGCGAGGCCGCCTTCTTGCACGGTCGTCGCACCCGACCTAAGAACCGCAATATTCCCCTCGTTGTCTCTGGCCGTGGGAGCGTAAGATGCGGGCGCAGGGACCTGAATTACGGCAATTCCGTTTTCGTCTGAAACGCCCGAAGTTGGAGAATGTGAAGGAGAGACCTCGACGTGCACGCCCGGAACCGGCGTTGATCCACGCAAGACTCTAACGCGCAGGGCGCCTGCCCTTGGCGCTTGCACTTTTAGGCTGCCGGCCTCGATTGCCTGCGCCTCCATATCGGTCTTGAACTCCAGAAAATCGGGATGGACAAACTTAAGTGACGGGTGCACCGGATCGGCCAGCACCGCGAAACTGCCGTCGGCGTCCGTTATCGTGTTCGGCCCGTATCGTTGATCGGCTCCGACGACTATCGCGCCGCAAATGGGCTTCCCTTCGCGATCCGCCAAGGTGCCGCGATACTCTCTGCCGGCGATCATCTTTATCCGCAGCTCTAACCGCGCGCCGTGCACCACGGGCCGGAAACGATAGGTGAGCCCCAAGTAATTCAAAGCGCCAAGCGACAGTGTATAGACACGCGTTTGGACATTGTATGTCACTGAGAAACGACCCGACGAATCCGTCGTTGTGCGATCCTCCGAGCCTGCCCAGCCTGAGCCCATGGAAACCGTCGCTCCGGCAATCGGCGTTCCGCCCATGTCGGTCACTGTGCCCGTTAGGATTTCCGTGCCATTGCCGGGAACCGGCCCGGCAGGCTTTGCCGCCGGCGAGAGCGCTTTCCGCGGCTCTTTTGTTGCGGCCAGCGGCTGCGTGGCGCCGCTTACCGGGGTGCTGCTGGAATCCGACAGTGCAGGGTCTTGGATCTGAGTCTCTGATGATGTGCTCCTGTAACCGAAGTAGCCGCAGGCGGCAACAATGACCACGGCACAGCCGATTGCAACGGACTTTGCCGAGGGCACGAATGTCAATAGGCGGGCCAATCCGCTGAAAGCAGAGGACGACGCCGCAACAGGACCCATCAGCGCCAATCGGCCGAGCAAGCCGACCAAAGAGGCCGGCGCCGCCTCCGTTAGGTTTGCCTTTAGGAGGGCGGCTAGGGCCATTGCCGTTAGAGGCACTCCGCGCCGCTTCAGACCCTTCCGAACGCGTTCGATGCCTTGTCCAATGCGATAGGTTACGCCTTGACGCGTCAATCCCAGCGTCTGGGCAATTGCCTCGTGGGTCTGGTCGTCGAGGAAGTGCGCAACGACGGGAACGCGAAGGGCCTCCGGCAGGTCCGCTATTGCTTCATCGACATACCTGTAAATGTCATCCCAGACAATTTCCGTCCGTGTTCCCAAATCGCGCGCGAACTGGTTCTCGCGGTCTTTCCGGCGTTACTCGCTCCGCACGTGTTTCAACGACTGATTCGTCGCGACCCGGTGAAGCCAAGGCCCAAGATATCCCGCCGGCTTCGTCCTGGCTTGTACGAGGGCCTCAAAGCATTCCTGCGCCACGTCCTCGGCTTCGCTGGCACTTCCCAAGACGCGCCAGCATGTACCGTAGACCATCCCCGCATAGCGGGATATTATCTCCTTGAACGCCTCCGCATCGCCGTCCTGCGCCCACCGTTCGAGCAGTGCCGCATCATCCCCAGCCATCGTAGGTCTCCTCTGTTACATCATAGCGCGAAACCTTTCTACCTCCATAATCCCGCGGTGCTTCCTTTGGCAAGGAATACCCGCACGTTCGGGACAAAACAATCCTATCCCTGACTATCGCATTGCGGTTCGCCCGAGGTAGGAATAGGCGGAAGTTCCCAGGGGTTTACAGAAGGAGCAGGGAGGGCAAATGTGGCGTTAAACGGACGCGTCGCTCTCTTCGGCGCGGGGTGCGGTCTACAACATTAGGAAAGGAGCCGAAAGATGAATTTCATGGATGCATTTCGGGGCGAATTCTCACATGAGGCCGCCAGCACGCGGAAAATGTTGGAGCGTGCCCCTATGGATAAGGGCGAGTGGCGGCCCCATGCGAAGTCGATGACTATGAGGCAACTCGTGTCGCATATCGTAGAGATCCCGCATTGGGCACAGCCGACGTTGCAGTCGCCGGAAATGAATTTCGACATGGCAAACTACAAACCGGCGCTCTACTCGAGCACGGCTGAACTCCTCGCGGCCTTCGACACGGCCGTCAAGGACACCGTGCGACTGCTGGGCGAGGCATCGGAAAAGTCGCTTGGAGAGACGTGGCGGCTGAAGATAGATGGGAAGGTAGTTTTCGAGATGCCCCGAGCGGCGGTTCTACGGACGATGATCCTCA
>Ga0315274_10002321_pt1 | contig 28811 bp, 15 predicted proteins | sample YL17G02_20_MG_FD_203700 | JGI IMG/M metagenome (GOLD analysis project Ga0315274, IMG submission 203700) | Sediment microbial communities from Yellowstone Lake, YNP, Wyoming, USA - YL17G02_20 | ecosystem: Environmental > Aquatic > Freshwater > Lake > Sediment | place: USA: Wyoming | collected...
GCGATTCGCCGACCGTACGGGCGATAGCGTAGTAGGCGGCCAGTTCCCGATTTCGCCAGCGCAGATGTTCCTCGGCCTTCTTGCGCGCCGTAATGTCGCGCGCGACGCTCTGAATCACTTTGCGGTTTCGCCGCACGATCAGGCGCTGAACCACCTCGCAGGGGATGAGCCGGCCGTCGCGGGCGCGAAACTCAACCTCGAACGGGATGGGCGGATTGTTCGGCACGAGCTGGATGCTGTCGAGCAGAACGCCGCAACATTCGGGCGCGATCAGATTCGACAGATTCATTCCGATCAGTTCCTGGCGGCTGTATCCGTACCGCGAACAAGAGGTTTCGTTGACATCGAAGATGCGGCCCTCGAAATCGTGGACGAGGACGGCGTCGGCGATGTTCTCGAACAGCTCGCGGTAGTTGGCCTCGGACTCTTCGAGCGCCAGGGCCGTCTGGTGGGCCATGCGCCGGAAACGCCCCAGCTCGGCGAAGTTGCTCAGCTTGGTGACGAAAACCGTGTTCTGAAAGGGTTTGGCCAGATAGTCGAGCGCGCCCAGCGCCAGACCCCGTTCGATATCCTGATCGTCCAAACGCGCTCCCGACATGAACAGGGCCGGCACGCTGTGAAATCCCGGCCGGCGGCGAATGGCTTCGAGGAGCGCAAAGCCTTCCATGTCCTGAAGGTTTACGTCGAGGACCAGGACATCCCAGGGCGACCAGCCCGTCGGCCCCATTCGCTTGGCTTCGGCGTCCACCGCCTCGAGCGCCTGCTGCGCGCTCCGGCAGCCGTCGCTGGCGTAACCGTTTTCTTTGAGAACCTCACTCAGCAGACCAAGCAATGGAGGATCATCGTCCACGATCAGGACTCGGGCAAGTGTGGGAAGTTTGGGGGTTACGTCCATCGTCGCTGTCTGCCGGGCATCACGAAGAATCCGAGCACAGAAATTCCACTCCCCCTCTGGGTTACACACCGGAACTGCCTGATTGGAATCGGCGCCGCCCCAGCGGAGCACGACGACTCTATCTCATGCCTTGACTTCGGGTGGGGAGGATTTCCTGGCGTCGGTCTCCAAACGCGCGAGCAAGCCGTCCAGCAGTTTCTGTTCCTTTTCCCGCAGCACATCAAACGCGATTCCGAGATTGCACACCGTGCCATGACTGGTCTGGCGATAGTCATACCAGACGATCTTGCCAAAGAAGACCGCGTCGCCGGCCTCGGGAATCTGGACATGAATCCGCGCCATCCGCTGCCGGCGAATCAGCATTCGGTAGTCGTTCTCCGAGAGTCCCTCGATTTCGACCAGCATTCCGCCCGCGCTGATATTGCTGGCCTGTCCCGGGAAGCGTAGCGGGTTGAACGTCTCTTCCTCGATGAGAACGCGCACAAACACGGGAACGAGGAAAGGAAATCGGGGATTTCGCCGTTTCTCGGGGCCCGCGTGCGTCGAATCCACCGCTCGAAACACGGCGCTGATTTCGGACTCCCTCGGTTCACGACTCATGGGTTCCTCCTCGGATGTTCTCGAACGTCGCGGTATCGCTCGTCTGCCGGCCGTGCGTTACAAAACAGGGCTCGTTGCGCGTCCATCAATTCCTGTTGATAGGTATTGGATCTCCCCGTCCACATCAACAGGAAACGCCGCCATGTCCTGTCAGGAAAACGATGACATTTTTGTAGTGATTCTCGCTTGGCGAAGGGATAAGAACGGCTCCACGCGTCAGCGCGTGGGGGTGGTGGCGGCATCCAGGTCGCGCAGGAACTGCTCGAAAACGGGTTTCTGGCGCGCATCAAGGGCGCATCGCAAGGCTTCTTGAATCTCCTGGCGAGCCGCGTCGCGACGGCCCGCCCGGCGCTCGAGCTCCGCCAGCTGATAGTGATACGACGGATTCAGCGGATAGAGTTCAATCGCTTCGCGCAAGAGACGCCGCGCGTCGGAGGTCTCCCCGTTTGTCTGTTTGAAGGCGGCATAGTCGGACCGCATCCTGGCGGAGCAGGGATTCAACCGCAGCGCCTCTTCGAATTCGCGCGCGGCCTCGGCGGGACGGCCCGTGTCGCGGTGGAAGCACGCCAACCAGTGGTGATACTGCGGATTGCCCGGTTGATAAGCGATCATCCGTTGCGCCAGCCGGAAGGCTTCGGCGGCGATCTCTTTTCCCTTGCCGTAGGTCAACAGGTCATTGGCGGCGATTTCGCACGACTGGGCCGTCATGGGGGCGAGAAGGAGCGAATAGGCGAAAACGATCCCTTCGACGAGCGGCGCGGCCACCATCGCCTGCGCAAGGCGAGTTCGAGATCCGAAGACGGATTCAGGGTCGGGGCGCTCGGGCGCCACCGTTTGTCTCGGGCCGAATCCCGCCAGAAATCCCAGCAGCACGCACCAGTCCAAATAGGACTCCCGAAACGCCCAGGTCATCTCGAAAAGGTTGTTGAAGAGGAAAACCGCCGCCGCGACCGCCAGCATCCGGACGATGAGCGCCTGCTCGCCGCTGCAGTCGCGGCGACAACGAACCAGCGCACGCGCCAGCACGACAACCACCCACGCAACCCACAGGAACAAGCCGGCCAAGCCCGTTTCGACCCAGAGATGACAGAGGATGTTATGTGGATAGCGAGCCTCGCGCGCCAGGGGTTGCTTGTATTGCGGATAGAGAATGGCATAAGAGCCCACCCCGTGGCCCCACCAGGGCGAGCGACGGATCATTTCCCATCCGCTCTGGAGATAATAGAGTCGCTGGGCGATCGTGGGAGAAGCTCGCAGGCGTTCGAAGAAGCTGTAGCGGGCGCGAGGCAGCGGCTCGCTGTTTGGGGTTTCGGTCGGAGGAGGCGTCCGACTCTCGCTCAGGATCGCCAAGGCAACGGCGACCATGCACACCCCCGCGGCAATGGCCAACACGGCCCTGTGCTTGCGGATTGTCGGACGCCCAAGGATCGCAGCGCTGGCGAGCGTGGCGAACAAGAGCGTCAACATTCCGCCGCGCGAGCCGGTGAGCAAAACGACGTACCCGATCAGCCCCAGGATGCCCAGAGCGATGGCCCGCGCGCTGCGATCTGTCCACGTCAGCGCTGCGGCGACGGCCAGGGGCGCCGCCATCGAAAGAAATCCGGCCAGAACATTGGGGTTGCCGAAACGCGAGCCGACCCGCTTGGCGCGCAGCGCCTCGAACACGGCCCATTGTTCGGGCGACAGCGCCGCCAGACCTTGTGCGCCGTACCGGAGGCGGAACTCCACCAGCTGCTGGTCGTACAAAACGAAATACTGATAGATCGCCCAGAGCGCCAGTCCCAGCGCCAGGATGAGAAAGAAAAGGAGCGCGCCGGAAAGAAACAGCGAACGGCCCTGTCGTGTCGGCCCGTCGGTTTCGGTTCGGCCCGGCGATCCGTGGTCGGCCGCCGTCGCGCCGCGAAGGCGAAACGAATCCCACTGTCCTCCAACCGCGGCCAGAATAAGCACAATGGTGAAGATCAACAAACCTTCCAGCAGGGTTCCCAAAAGCGGGGTCCCTTCGCTGGGGACCAGTCCGACCGAAGTCCGCCGCCACGCCCAAAGGAGCAACAGGCACGGCGGCAGGACGGGAACGAGGGTCCGCGGCTGCAACCAGGGCGCGCGCGCAACGATCAGGACCGATGCGGCGGCCAGCACGACCAGGCCGAGGGCCGGCGCGATGCCGCGCGATGGGTAGGCCGCTTGAGGGAACGCGTGCCAATAGGCGACGATCACAGCCGCCGTCAGCGCCGTCAGAGCCCAGAGCAGCCGCAACGGCTCCACGGCGGGCACCGGGGCGGCGGCAAGAGGAGAAGGTTTGGCGGAAGCGGGGGAACGTGGGTTGGGCAAAGGACTCTCTCCGACGCTATTCGCTCGGTTGACCGACATCGCCGGACAGAGGATCGCCCTGCGTCAGTCCCAACAGCGAGAAAATCATGAAGCCGCACAGCGTATCTTCGAGGTTGGCCGAAGCGAATGCTTCGATGGCGGCTACGAGAAGAAAAATCGCGGCGGTCATGGCCAGAACACGCTGCTGGGGCGAAGTCGCGGCGCGCACGGACGTTCGCCACGACGCACGACCCGCCGACCAAAGCAGCCAGCCATAGGCCAGAAGGCCGGCCAACCCGATCTCGCCGGCCAGGTGGGGCCAATAGGCATCAACGGTCGAGTAGTCCTGCATGTCGTAGTTGATGAAACCGTGGCGCCCCGCCACCGGAGAGTCGAGCACCAGGGCCGCATAACCGCCGAACATTCCGGGCCCCGCTCCCAACAGGGGCGATTCGCGCAGAATCTCGCTGCTGATGCGATAGCCTTCCCGCCTCACACTGCGCGGCGATTCGATGTAGGTCGAAAACTGCCGCCGCAGATTCTCGGTCCCATATTCGGAGAAACCGACCATCGCGACAACCGCCGCGACCGCATAAGGAACCACCAGCCAGGGCCGCTTGCGCACGAGCAGAAGGCCCACGGCCAGTCCGAGAGCTATCATCGTCTTGACCAGCATCGTCAGTCCGACCGCCGCCAGCGTCCCGGCCGCCAGCGCCAGGTGGAGCGGGTTGCGAAATTCGATATAGGCGCTCACCGCCAGAATGGCCAACAAAGCCATGGCCTCGGCCATATAGACCGGATGAATGAAAACCGACCGCAGCCGGGCAATGCCAAACCGATAGTCGGCGGGAAGACCCAGCCACCGATAGGTCAGATCGCCCGTCACAAACTGAAAGAACCCAAAGGCGAGGATGGCGCCGAGCACGACAAGCAAGAAACGCAGCACATGGCGATAGCCGCGCTCGTCGAGTCGAACCGATGCCGCGAGGAAAAACCAAATGAAGTCCTTGAGCAGCAGGTAGGTCCCAATCGTGGTCTCCTTCGGCGTCAAATGGTTGCAGACGGATGAAAGCAAGCAGATCGCCAACCACAGCCCGAACGGTCTCCACAGGGGAACCTGGTTCAGCCGCAGCCTGGGGAAAACCGTTTCGCCCGCCAGCGCGAGAACAAAAAAAACCATCAAAAGATCATCGGCGTGTTTGACCCAACCAGCCACGGACGCTTGCATCGGCAGAAGCTGTTGATAGATCAGGTTCTGGAAAATGAGGAAAAGGAAAACCCCGCCGAGCAGCCAGTCGCGCCGATAGAACCAGGCGACAAGAAGGACAACGGCGCTGGCGGCGGCCAACGGCGCCAATGGCTCGACGGCCGCCGCGACCACGACAGCCGCGCCCACGAATCCGGGAAGGAGAAAACGAACCGCCTCGGCGGGCGCACGCGCCGTTTTGCTTTCGGGGATGAAAGAGTCTGTGGTCATGGAGGCAAGCGACTTCCAGCCAAAGACGATAGCCCGCCGGGAGCCTTACGCCCCCGCTCGACGTTCCGCCAACGTGCGGTGAAACGCCCAGGCGCTGGCCACGATGTCGTCGAGATCGGGCCGGCGGCAGCTGAATCCCAGCACTTCGCGGGCGCGGCGCGCGTCGGCAAAAATGCACGGCGGATCGCCCGGATGGGCTTCCCCAATTGTCATCGGCACTTCGCGACCGACCGCCCGAGCCACGGAATCGAGAACTTCGCGCACCGAGCGGCCCCGGCCCGTTCCCAAATTCAGCTCGAGCGAGCCGCCTCCGCGCAGGAGGTGGTCGAGCGCCAGGACGTGGGCGCGCGCCAGGTCTTCGACGTGAATGTAGTCGCGGATGCACGTTCCGTCGGGCGTATTGTGTTGATCGCCGAAGACCATCAGGGGCTTTCGCGTTGCGGCCGCTTCGAGCGCCAGAGGGATCAGATGCGTTTCGGGATCGTGCCATTCGCCGAGTTGTCCGTCGTTATCGCCTCCGGCGGCGTTGAAGTAGCGCAACGCGGCGTAACGCAAGCCATGGGGGGCGGCATAGTCGCGCAGAATCCATTCGCCGATCAGCTTGGTCCGCCCGTAAGGGCTGATCGGCGCCTGGGGGTGGGCTTCGTCAATGGGGACAGAGCTGGGCACGCCATAGATCGCGCACGACGAGGAGAACACGAAGACCCGGATCCCGACGGCGAGACAGGCATCCAGGAGCGAGATCATCCCGGCGACATTGACGTCGTAGTACTTGGCCGGCTGGCCGACCGATTCGCGGGCCAGCGCATTGGCCGCAAAATGGATCACGGCCGCGATCCGGCGTTCGGACAGCAGGGCGCGCACGCGGCTGCCGTCGCGGATGTCGCCGACGACCAATTCACCCTGGGCCAGTTCGCGGTGGCCCGTCGTGAGATTGTCCAACAGGATCGGCTCGTGTCCGGCGTCGCGAAGCGCCCGACACGTGAAGCTTCCGATGTAACCTGCACCGCCGGGGATGAGTACTCTAGCCACTCTCGGGGTTGCCTTTGGTGGAAATGAAATCAGGACGCCCGCCGACGAACGCGTCGCCCGCGCTCACCCTGCCGGCTGCCTTGTTTGTTCGCGGGCAATGGCGAGCAGACTGAACAAAACCAGCGCGCACAGGAAGGCCGACCCGACGACGGCCGACCGCCTGGGCTTGATCTTCGCTTCGGGCTTCACGGCGCGGAAGGCGATCTGAAGATCGCCCGACACCTCCAGCTCGGTGATGCGGGCTTCTTCGTACTTGGCGGCCAGCGTGGTGTAGATGTTTTGGACGCTGGTCAGTTCGCGCAGAAGCCGCTCGCGATCGAGTTCCTTGACGACCGTGTAGTTGGTCAAGGCCGCCGTTGCGCTGGTCAGGCGGACGGTCTGTTTTTGGCTGTTGGCGATTTCCTCGCGCAAGCGGGCCGCATCGCCTTCCTCAAACATGATGTCGTGGCTGATCCGAAGATACAATTCGAAGAGGGTTTCGTAACGGTCCTTAGCAAAGCGCATTTCCATTTCGAGATTCTGGGCGTCCTGGGTCTGGCCAACGACGACCTCATCCAGTTTGTCTTGCTCTCCGCTCAATTGCTCGAGCAGTTTCTGGTACGATTCGATCCGCGCCTCCAGCGAGGCGATTTCGGGCTTGAGGTATTGAATGCGCCCCTGCACCGAAAGCCAGACCGGGTTGATGTCCTCGGTGGACAGCCGTTTGCTCGTCAGCTCGTCGAGCGAACGGACATCCTTGACTTGAGCGGCCCACAGCGCCTCGTCGGTGACGGCTTTGCGCGTGATTAGCCGTTCGGGCACCGACGTGGCCAGCCCCTCGAGCGACTGCAACTTGGCCTTCTGCGTGGCCAGCGACAACCGCATGTCCTCGATGTCCTGCTCGAAGCGAATGCTCTTGTTGATCAGGATGTCGTACTGACGCTTGGTGATGTCCACGCGCTTCTTGATCTTGTAATTGGTGAACTGTCGCGCCTTCTCGATGAAATCATTGCGCGCATCCAGAAACTGGAAGGCCAACGGCTCGACCTTGGCTCCCTTGAGCGTGGTGGAGGCCGCTGCGTCGCTCTCGTGAAGCGTCCCGACCCAAACGCCGTTGACAAAGAACGAGGCATACTTGCGTTTCAAATCGTCGAGGCGCGTCTGGGCGACACTGGCTTGGAGGCGCAGCGACTCGAGGTTGTCCTGTTCGGCGGCCAGCTGGGCGCGAAGCATTTCCAACTCGGCCTTGCGTTCGATCAGCTGGGCCGAGACGTCGAACTTTTTCAGGACTTCCTCTTTCAATTGCAGCACGTTGGTGGTGTCGCTGAACTGCTTGCGGATTCGTTCGTTCGACTGCTTGAGGGCGGCGCTCTTGATCCGAAGCGAGGCGCTTGTGGCCAGATCGGCCCACGCATTGGCAATCGCCTGGCATTTCTCGGGACTTCGGTCCTCGACCTGAAGCAGCAAGATGGGAGCATAGGTCGTCTCGCGCTGGTTGGCGCGCTTCACGGTCGCCACGCGCATCTTGTTCTGAAGGCCTTCGACGGTCGTATCGGCAACCCGAAGCTGCGAGCGGACGTCTTCGATCAGGGCCGGCGCCCGGAGCATCCGCTCATAGGTATCCACGTCGAGCGGCGATTGTTCGAGCGGGGAGCTCTTGTACGGGGAGGGGTTGATTAGCAATGACACTTCGGCGCGATAGGTCTTGGGCAGAAAAAGCGAGACAACCGCGGATAAGATCGCAACAAGGAACGTCCACGCGGCAATGGATTTCCACTGGCGCATCAGCGCGCCGATCGGATCGGCCGACGGCGCCGAAGCCGAAGTTGCGTGGTCGGAACGAGACAAAGCAGCCAATGCTCACCTCTTTGTCGCTCAGGCCGACATCGCCGGCCCCTGCGTCGGGCATCACACCCCGCAATGCGAAATCCGCACTCCGAAATCCGCCGACCAAAATCCGCTGACGGTTAGCCGACCGTCGCCCGAACCGTCAAGCGAAAAGCCGGTCGCGATGCAGCGAAAACAGGACCAAGCGCCTTACCGGTAAAACGTCCACGCACCGACCGCCGTCGGCCGTCCCACAAACGACCGCGAGCGGTACGCCGGGTCGAGCGTGTTGCCCGCGCGATCCTTGACCGGCGCCGCTCCCGTTGTCTTGACGGTCAGCGTGTAGGAAATACCGCCGGTCTGCTCGGTCGTCGTGAGCCGGTATTGCGCGTCATTCACCTTGGCGACGCTGCGAACGAGCAGGCTGGGCGTGCAAGTATAGTTGGCGGCGACGGTCGCATTGACGACCGGCTCGTCAAACGTAATCAACAGAGTAACGGAATTCTGCGGCGCGGCGCCCACCAGGCGTGGCCGAGTCGCGTCCACCGTGATGCCATCGGAGGTCGGCGACCATGCGCCCACGTTGCCGGCGCGATCGCGGGCCCGCACACGCGCGAAGTAGATCTTGCCAGCCGAGCCGGTGATCGTTTTCGTCAGGACGGCGCCGACGTTGGCGTTGAAAACATCGCTTCCGCCGACTTTCGTTCCCACCTGGAGATCGTACGAAGCCACGCCCGAACCGCTCGTCCCGGCGTCGCGCGCGGCCGTCCAGGAGAAACGCAAAGCCGTGGAGGTGGTGAAGCTGCCTGTGTCGCGCGGGGCCGCCGGCGCCGGGGGCGGCTCGGTGTCAATCAGAATCCCATCCGAATCGCCCGACCACGGGCCGGCGTTACCGGCGTTGTCGCGGGCACAGACGCGGGCAAAGAGGAGCTGGCCGTTGGCGCCCGTCACCACCCTGGCCACTACGTTGCCGACGTTGCCGTCGAAGACGTTGTTGAGGCCGGGAGCCGTCCCGACCCGCAGATCATAGGAGCCCATGCCGGAGCCGCTCGTGCCGGTGTCGGAGGCCGCCGTCCACGAGAACCGAACGGTCGTCGTGGTGGCATAGTCGCCGGTGTCGCGCGGCGCGCCCGGCGTGGTCGGCGGGGCGGCGTCCTGCCGCGAGAAAACCCTGGGATAGCGATAACTCATGCTCGCCTCGTCCCACACCGGGGCCACATTCGACCACCCGCTTTCGGCCATCGCGGCATTGCGACATTTGACCCGATAGTAGTAAGTCACTTTGTCGGTCAATCCCGTGGCGGTCCACTGAGTTCCTGTGACCCAACCCGAATTCAGCGGCGAAGTGAAACCGGGATTGTCGTCATACTCGACGTAGTAGGCCGTGGCGTCCGCAATCCATCCCCACATCAGGGTGTTGGAAGTTCCGGGCGAGAACGGCGGCTCGCGATAGAAGCGAGGTTCGGTAAACCGTCCAAGCGTTCTGCTGGTGGATGGCACCGTCATCTGCTCGCTGCTGTAGAGGTCATTCTCCCAATAGACCATATAGGTATAGTCGGTCGAGGGTTGCAGGCCGCTGTCCACGAAGGCCGGCGTGGTGAGGAGCTGATCGGGATTCGGGGCAAAGGTTCCCGGCTCGCCAGTGTTGCTTCGTTGCAAGTGGTAGCCGCGAAGTTTGCCCGGAGGCGGCTCCTTGCCCTTTTCCCAGTGCCACTCCACAAGGAAAGTGTCGGAGCCCATGGCCAGCGCGATGGCCAAGCCGTTGTTGGCCCCCAGCTTGCCGGAGTCCATGATGAACTGGCGGGTCGTATCGTCGGGGATGATGAAGCCGCTGGAGTCGGTGGCCTGGGAAACGCGGAGGGTATTCAGGCCGCTGCCGGTTCCGGCGGAAATCGTCAGTTTGCCGCGGGCGGTCGTGGAGTTGATCCAAACGGGTCGCGGCCAGACGACGTTCTGCGTGAAGGGAACGGTGGTCCCGAAGGTGATGGCCGGCAGAACCGCGGTGTTCATCGGCTTCGAGAACGTGAGCGTCACCGTCGTTTCGCCGATGCCGACCGGGTTGCTCTTGTCCGGCGTCACACTCATCAGAAACGCGGGCGGCTGGCTGTCGGGAGCATTCGGAACCGAACTGGATTGCACGGCGGCGGCCACGCCGTAGTTGGCATAGTAGCCATTACTCAGAAGGCTGTCAAAGAGGTCGTAGATTCGCGCGATACTCACCGAGGGGAACGGATGGGCTTTCATTTCGGCGACGGTCGCGGCGCCCCAGTAGTTGAAGCGCACGTCCTTGCAATTGGCGGGATAGCCGACGGTGTCGTCGTTCTGGTCATCGTAGTACTCGTAGTCCGTGTTGCCATAAATGTTGCAGTTGTTGAGGGTTTTGCCGGGGACGAGGTTCTGCACACCATAGCGGCCATTGCTGCGGATCGAGGAACGCGAGACGTCTCCGGGGGCGTAGAGACCGACGCCGCGATTGAACATGACCCAGGAGTTGTTGACCGAGGCCACGTCATGGAGGCCGTCGCCCTGATTGTTGACAATCGTGGAATTGCTGACCGTGCCGGTCGTCTGGATGCCTTCGGTCGAGTTGGCCGCAACGTAGCAGCGCGTGACGGCGATGGCGCTGGTGATGCCCGAGACATTGTCGGCGATCCGGCAGCCGTTGACTGTATGGGCATCGAAGACGGCTTCTTCAGTGTTGCCGATGATCTCGCACCCATTGAGCGAGGTCGAGTCAAACACGCCGACGCCGGTGTTATAGACGATTCGGCTGTTCAGCCCGTCGCCCCAGACGCCGCCATCGCCGTTGACGAAAACGGCGCAGCCGGTTGCGTTTCCGACAACGCCCGTGCCGCCGTTGTAGCAGGACGTGCAGCCTGTTGCATCGCCCCAGATGCCATCGCCGCGATTGAACTGGGCGGTGCAGTTGGTGAGGGCGCCGGAAATCTTCAGACCGATTCCGCCGCTGAACGACGAGTTGCAGCCGGCGGCCGACAGGCCGGCCATGCCGTCGCCGCCGGCGGGCGAAATGTTATATTGCGCCGTGCAATTGGATAGAGCGCCTCCGACCAGGCCGTCGCCCTGATTGTATCGGGCGATGCAGTAGCTCAAGGTCCGCACGCCCGCCCGAAAGCCGCTGCCCTGGTTGTTGTCGGCGATGCAAGCGCCCACAACGCCCGTTCCCGATGTCGAGACCAGTCCCGAATCGGCGTTACTACGGAAGGTGCAATTGGAGAACGTGGACGAAGGCGATTCGTTCGACACGCCCCGGCCGTTTTCCACTGTGCAATACTTCAGGCTCGAATTGAGGCATCCGGACTTGATGTAGAGTTGCGCCCAGACGTTCGGATAGCGATTGACGAGATTGTACTCGTCGGCCCCCATGTCCGCCCCCGGCGAGAAACCGCCGTTGATGGGCCGGGGATCGCCGTCCACGTCGGTCGTCGGCGCGCCGGCGTTGAGGCCGGTATCAACGCAAGGCGAAGTCGGCGAGAGGTGGGATGTGCCGGCCACTTCGTAGGGCTGTGGAGCGATCACGACGCCGCCTTCCGTCGCGTCGCCCCAGACCGTGATTCGATTGCCGGAGTTGGACGCGACGGCGAAATAGCGCGAAGTGGCTGAGCCGAACCTCCGGATTCGGACGGGCCGCCCTCGTAGGCAATTTGCGCTTCCGAACGACGACCGCCAGTTGTCCACCAACGTCGTCTGGCTCGATGCCGGGTCGTAAACAAGTTGACCCGCGATGCCCCACAATCGGTCGGCGGCGATTCGGGGATCGTCGGAGATATTTCCGGCCCCCAGGTAGCCGCCCTCGACGTCGCAGTAGATCACCACCGGGGCGCCTGAGCTGTTGGAGATTTGTTCGCCGGAGTTGTGATAGAGGATGCAGCTGGTGACCGTGGGCGAGGAGTAAGAACAGGCGATTCCCGCGCCGTCGTTGCCGACGATGGTGCAGTTGGTGACGCTCGACAGTGACAGGTAACAGTAGATACCGCCGCCATAGCCGCGGTTTGCAGAGATCACGTTGTTGAGGATGGCCGGCGAGGCATTGACGCAGTAAATCCCGCCGCCGCCGCCGTAGTAGTAGGTGGCTGAATTACCGGAAATGATGTTGCCGGAAATCCGCGCCGTGGACCCGTCGCAATAGATGCCCGCGCCGTAAGAAGCCGAGTTCCCCACAATGACGTTGCCGGAGATGGTCGGGAACCCTCCCGAGCAGTAGATTCCCCCGCCCTCGGAGGCCGAATTGTCTGCAATCAGGTTGCGGGTGATCGTCGCCGAGGTGTTCCAACATCCGATTCCGCCGTCATTTCCGGTGATGATGTTGTTGGAGAGGGTTGGGGACGCCTGGTAACAATAGACGCCCTTGCCGGCGCCCCAACGAACCGTGAACCCGTCGAGGCGCGCGTTGTTCGCTCCGGTCACGACGGTTCTCGCGTTTTCTCCGTCAAGGATAGTGGCGTGGGAAAAGATGTCGCGCGTCCAACCGGCGGTCGAGAACCCGCCGTAGAGGTCCACGTAGTCCTTCATGACGACCGTTGCGCCGCCATAGGTTCCTTCGGCGACGAGCAGCGCGTATTTCTTGGTCGAACCGGCATCGGTGATCTGCGAGAGCGCATAGGGGATCGTTTTCCAGGGATTTCCGGCCGAGCCGACGCCCGACACGTCGGAGCCCAACGGCGAGACATAGCGCACCTGCGGGTAGGCCGACAGCGTGACCGGCTCGGTTCGGGGGCCGACGTTTCGCAGGGCGCCGGCGTCAGCGGTGTCGTGCGGATAAAGCGAAGTGAAGAGGATTGGGCTGGTGGCCGTCCCGTTGGCAATCAGGGTGCCGCCGTTGATATTGACTTGAGCGCCCTGGGCGAGTTTGACGACGGTGCCCGGTTGGATCGTCAGGCCGGCGTTGAAGTTCTGGGTGCCGAGGACCTCCCAGGTTCGGTTGGCAGTCCAGGTTTGGGAAGCGAAGTGGTTGAAGGCGGCAACGGTTTGCGCGTTCTCGGTGTACAGGTTGAAGCCCAACGGTTTGCGATAGGCGCCGCCGTTGGCGCGGACAGTGAGCGTGAAGGCCACGCGCTTGACGGTCGGCGAGGCGCTCGTGTAGGTCAACGACGTGAAGGGATCGGCGTCGTTGCCGGCGGTGCTGTCGGCCTGGAGGGTGCCCCAGGTACCGGAGGTGTCGGGGGTGGCGATTTCGGGGTCGGACTCGCGGATGCCGCCGGTCAGGCCGATGGCGTCGGCGCCGGTGTTTTTCAGAACGATTCGGAGGGCGGCCCGTTCGCCGGCGTCCAGCTTACCATCGCCGTCGTTGACGGCGCTGTAGGTGCGGCTGTCGTCCACGATGACGCGTTCGATGGCGATGGACGGGATCATCGCCGTGGTCAGAGCCTTCGCCGCGTCGAGCCGGCCCGAGCCGGCCCACGCGCCGACCGGTTTGGCCGTCGCCAGAAGATGGTGACGGACGGCGGCGGCCGATTGCGTCGGGTAGCGCGTTCGCAAGAGAGCGGCCACGCCGGCGACCATGGGCGTCGCATAGGAAGTGCCCGAACCGAGAGTTCCCGCATACATCGAGCCGGGGATCGTGGAGAAGATCGTCGCGCCGGGAGCGGCCAGGTCCACCAAGGGCACTCCGGCCGAATTGTAGTTGGTGAAAACCGCGCGGGCGTCGCCGGTGTCGCTGTCGGTGGCCGCCACGCCAATGACCGAATCGAACCCGGCAGGATAGACCAACGACGTGCCCTGGTTCTCGTTGCCGGCGGCGGCAACCAGAACCACTCCGGCCGTATAGGCGTTTTGACACGTCTGCTCGAACAACGCCGACCGGGCGTAGAAGCCAAAAGACATATTGATCACATCGGCGCCATGGACGACCGCATAGTTGACCGCGGCAATGGCGCGGGCCGACGTGATCACACCCGACGAGTCGGCCACGTCGAGCGGAAGAATCCGAACGCCGTAGGCAATCCCGGCGATCCCCTCGTCGTTGTTTCCTTCGGCACCGATGATACCGGCGACGCGTGTGCCGTGGCCGAGGTCGTCGCTGATCGTCGTGTTGCCGGCCACGAAGTTGTAGCCGCCGGGGGCGAGGACATTTCGGAGGTCGGCGTGGCGGGGGTCCACGCCCGAGTCAATGATTGCCACCGTGACCGTTGAGGCGCCGGTTTGGACCCCCCAGGCCGTCTCGATCCCAATGCGCGAGAAGTCGAGTTTCTGCTGGGGATACAGGGGGTCGGTTGGGGCGGCAAAAAGCGTCCCGACCCAGTTAGGTTCTGCCGCGATAACATTGGGATCATGGCGATAGGCGGCGGCAATCGCCTCGATCTCAACTTCGTTTTCGAATTGCAGAACGACCATCGAGCTGAGTTGCCGCAATGCCTCGCGCCGGGGTGAAGTCTCGGAATGGCCGTTGTCGCCCTTCGGTGATGAGATGCCCAGCTTCCGGCGGAGTTGGGTCTGCGCCTCGGCATCGAGGACCGGTCTTGACCGAACGAGATGGTGCTTCTTGTCCAGCACACGAAGCGACGCCGGTCTCTGGGCATCAAAGGATGATGGCTGAGGGATGAAGGATGAATTCGAGACCTTGGGTCTGGCATCCAGTTCGATGCGCGCCAGCTCCTCCGAGCGATACTGGACAAGCAATTGACCCGGAACGCAGGGCCTTTCGTTCGGACGCCACGCCGCAGACCACGTGGAAAGCAGAACGAAAAGACCCGCGAACCAAAAACGGCGAGCGCCCATTTCTGTCCGTCCTCTCCAGGAGCTCTGGATTCGCCGCGCGTCGGCGTCAGCAGAGCCGGACACCCCGGTCGGCCTCGATGTTGGAAACAGGGCGACTGAAACCCTTCAAATCAGAGCGTACGCGACTGGCCGCCGTCAAGCCGAATCGCATTTCCGGTTGTGCCGGCAACGCAGCGGCTGCGCTTTTTTTCTGCGAATGTTCTTGACACATCCCCCAAGGCCCCCTAGTCTGCCGTCCTGTTGTAAGGGCGCTGAAGCGGGCGCCCTCATCTCTCGGACGCAGTCGCATTACAGTCTGGAATGTTCCACGGCAGAGGGGGACGGCAGTTGTCTTCGCGCGGGGGAACTGCGCGCTGCGGCGCCGGTTCCCCCTCATTCATTTTGGGGGGGCGTGAAACTGGAGCGGGCGAATTGCGAAGGCACAGGCGGAATTCGCAGCGAATCCACTGCGCACCACGGACGCAGCAGAGAGACCAGAAGGCTGAGCGGCAGGCCGACGACGTTGAAGTAGTCGCCTTCGATCTCTTCGATCAGCGCCGCGGCCCCGCCTTGAATCCCATAGGCGCCCGCCTTGTCGAGCGGCTCGCCCGAAGCGAGGTAGATGTCCAGCTCCCCGTCTGAGAAGTCGCACATCCAAACGCGCGTGGTCTCGGCAGCGGTGCGAACCGAACGGTCGGGCGCGATCAGACACAGACCCGTCACGACGCCGTGCCGGCGATTGCGCAAGGCGACCAGCATCGCTCGCGCTTCGGCCGGGTCGGCGGGCTTTCCGAGAATCGTGAAATTCGCAGGCGGACGGTCGGCGGCGCATTCGCCTGGCTCCTGCCGGTCGAGATAGACGACTGTATCGGCGCCCAGAACCAGGCGATCGGGGAAGCGGCCCGCGACGTCCTCGGCCTTCAATCGCGCCGCATCCATGGCCAGCACGTCAGGACAATCCCCCTGCGCCGCTCGTTCGTCCGCATCGCTCGAAACGGCCTCGAACGGCAGCCCAAGCTCGCGCAGCAGGGCGATCCGTCGGGGCGAGCGTGAGGCGAGAATGAGGGGTTTGTCGCTCAAAGCAGCGCTTCGACTTTCGACTTTCGACTCTCGACCTTCGACTTTCGACCTTCGAGTCTCGACTTTCGACTTTTGACTTTTGACCTTCGACCTTCGAGTCTCGACTTTTGACTTCTAACTTTTGACTTTTGCCTTTCGACTTTCAACTCCCCGCCTCCCCGACCCTATCCACACCACAAGAAGCACTCCCAGCGCCAGTCCGCTCAGATAGGCGCCGATTCGAAAGCTGAAGGGCCGGTAAGCGATTGTGATTTCGGCTGCGCCTTCCGGCACGGCCGCCGTTCCCGAAAAATCGGTCGCCGGTTCGAGAGGGATCGTCTTGCCTGCCGCCTCAACGACCCAGCCGGGATAGGGATTCTGCGCGACCAGCAACGTCCCGCCTCGACGCATCGGATTCTCGACCACAATCCGATTAGGCTCGATCGAACGAATGCGCAGTGTTGCCAGCTGCGCCGGTTCAATTAGAGCGCCGCGCGCCTTGATCGCCTGGGGGGTCGAACCATAGCTTTGCTTTTGCATTTCGCGCTCCGAAAGACGTCCTTCGCGCGACAGCGTTCCCCGCAGGCGATTCAACTCGATCTCCGGCGGCAGCCAATCGGCCCACACCGCTCGCGGCAGCCACAGCGGGTTTTCGTAGAGACGATAGCGGCGGCCCGTGACCGGCTCAACAACTTCGCCAGCCAGCCGCCACGTCGGCGATTGAATGCCCTGATTGTGGTCGGCATAGAGATAGCGGACATTCATCAGGCCCAGCAAGATCGCGTCGGGATCGGCGCTGCGCAGGTTGCGGTTGAAGGTGTTCAGAAAATCGAAATAGCGAATCGGCGGCAGCAGGCCCTCCTCGTAGCCTTCGATCTCGGCCACTCCCAGCATCATGGCCAGATTGGGCTGGAGCCGCACGTAGCGGTTGCGCACGGCGTCGGGCCGGATGTCCATCAGGTAGTCGGGATCGTTGGCGCCAATGAGGCGGAAGAGGCGGAAATCCGCGAGCGACGAGGACGGCGCGGGGGGCCGAAGAAGCGGGGCCAATCCCTCGCCCACCTCGCCGCTGAGCATGACCTCGGGCGGATAGTAGCGCACGACCTGATTGTGGAACTCGCGGCTTTGAAAGGCCCACAGTTCGAGGGTCAGCGCGGCGACCGCGGCCCAGGCCAGAAGCCGGGCGATTCGTTGTCGCGCCGCCGTGGCCGCACAGCGGCGGAGTAGGAGAAGGCCGTGCAGCCCCTCGGCGGCCAACACCGCCAGGCCAAACGTCGCCAAAAGCAGAATCCGCGGCGGAACGCGCAGGTGGCGCGCCGGCGGCAGAAGCCACAAGTAGGCGCGATAGACCGGCGAGGGATGGCCCGGTCCGCCGAACGGCCCATAACCTCCGAGAGCCAGAACGTAGGCCACGATTATGACCGACGCCCAAAAGACAACGTAGGGCCGGCGTCGCGCGATTCCCGCGCCAACGGCCACAAGCGCCAGGAGCAGTGTCGTGCGGCCGATGAACGATCCGCTTTCGCCGCCGCAGGCCGGATCGCTGTAGCCGCCGATCGGATCGCCGAACGCGCGCGGAGCAACCAGCGTCCACGTCGCCCGTCTCGGCATCGAACCGAAAAGGGCATAGTCGAGATCGTCGGCCGAACGGCGCGAGAATCGCGCGGTTTCGCTGCTCGGCGCCACTTGAATTGCGGCCAGCCAGAAGCCGCCAATAATTGGAATCAAAAGGAGGAGGATTTTGGATTTTGAATTCTCAATTGCGAATGTGTCCCGGCCGGCTTCAACCGCGAGATCCGAGTTTGGGGGTTTTGTGTCTCGCATTTTGAAATCGAAAATCGAAAATCGAAAATCGAAAATCGCCCACGCGGCTGCCGTCATGACGCTGAGTAATAGGGAATAAAACACCGCCTGGGGGTGGCCGGCGAGAATCTGGAGCGCCAGCGCGGCCGCGAAGGCAAACAGCGCGCCCCGGCTTCCCGTTCGCTGCCAGCGCCACTGCGACGCCACGAGCGCCGGCAGCCACGCAATGGCCGCGAGTTGATTGACGTGGTCGGTGTGGGAGGCGACGTGGGAGGAGCCGACGACGGCGATGGCGCCCAGAAGCGCGGCCGGTCGCGCCAATCCACGTTCGCGGCGCAGAAAGAACCACGTCAGCGCGCCGAACAGATAGATGTGCGCGAATCGCAGCAGACTGATCGTCGCCAACGGCGAGAGAAACGCGCCTGCTACCAGATTAGGCGGATAGAAGACGGCGGCCTGCATCGCCCCGACGAACGGCACACCGCCGAATGTCTGGGGGTTCCAGAGCGGGACGACTCCGCGCCCCAGCCAGTGCGACGCCCACTCGCGCGCGGGCAGCATGAGGTTCACTATGTCGCCGCCGGGCGAAATCCATCCCGGCAGCCCCACGCGCGGGTAGAAGAGAATGGTCGCGCCAAGAAGGAGAAGAGGGTCGAAGAGGGCAATGGTCCACGGCGGCACGCGCGATTTCATGCGCGGGATTCTACGGGCAAACGGTCGAAGAGGGAAAGCTGAAAAAAGCAAATCCGCAAGTTGCGCCGATTTCGCAGATCAAGAAACCTGTGAAATCGGCGCAATCTGCGGATGAACGCCCTTTCCGTCGCTCTACCGATACAGCGACCAACGGTCGGCGCCGGTCACGGGGGCGAGCACGCCGATGTCCGCCTCGTTGTTGGTCTTGTCGAATTCGGCGACCACATTCGTTGCATCGCACCGCGCAATCACGCGATAGGCACCCGTGGCCCATGCGGGGACGGTGAAATCGGCCGCGTAATCGAAGGTCCCTCCCGGAGCAATGGCCGGAATCGCGATGTGGGAAATCCAGACGGGGTCGGTCGCCTGCCAAATGCCGTCGGTCGAAAGATACAGGGTCATCTTGCTGGCCGCCGCCGGCTGGTTGCCTCGATTTGCTAACGTGACGCTCACCTTTGCCCGCCGGGCCCCACCCGCCGTCGGCGTCACGCTGCCGCGGCGAATCACCAGATCGGGACCTTGCAGGATCCGAAACCTGCCCGTCTCCGTCACGTTGTTGTCCTCGTGGAACTCGATCACGCTATCGAGCGCATCGCACTGCACCAGGACGCGGTATCCCACCGGCAGGAGATCCGGCGGCATCGGAGCCGGGGGCGCCGGCACGTACACCGTGCCGGAAGCAATATGGTCTCGGCCATCGGGATAAAAGCGCCCGATCGCAACGGAGAACCAGAGAAAGTCATCCGTACCCGGAAAGGGAGTCCTTGGGTAGGGATAGCGCGAGAGGTAAACGCTCGTCACGGTAATCGTGGAGGGGCGATCGCCGATATTCCTCATGGTGATGAAGTAGGAGGTCGGCGTGTCGGGCGCTCCTTCGCCTTCCGTGTAGCCTTTCGGAACGAACCGGGCGGAGAGCACAACCAGGTCGGGCGCCGAGACCCGGAACTGGCCGCCGTCCAGCGTGTTGTTCGCCTCGTCGAACTCGTTCAGTTGATTGTTGGCGTCCACCACGAGGCGAATGCGGTAGTTGCCGGGGGGAACGCTGGGAACCTGGTAGGGCAGCTCATGATGGAAGCTGCCGTCCATGGCGAGCGTGGGAATCGCGATGAAGGGCGTCAGCGACCAGTTCTCCACGCCCGTAGCGGTTTCGGTGGTGAGATAGACCTTGGCCGAACATGCTCCCGTCGGGTTGGTGCCGGCATTTACCACGTCGAATTTTACATAGATCCAGTCGCGGGGAATCCCATCGGAGGGGCGCACGGAAACCGCCACAGCGGCGAGATCTGTTCCCGCCAATCGTAAGCCGTATGGAACCACCAGCCGGTTGTTCGCCTTGGTCAGCTCGGACACCTTCGGATTTGTCAGGTCCACTTGCGCAACCAGGTGATAGGGACGGCGCCCCAGAGGCAACACCTGCGGCACCGTGGCGGAGACTGTTGCCGTGAACGCTGCCCCAGGTGCCAGAGCGGGAATAAAAATACCCGAAAGCCAGGGGAACGTGACCAGTCCCGCCGTGTCTGAGGAAAGAAGAACGTCGGCGAAGCAGTCCAGACTCGGCCGATTGCCGGTGTTCGCCACCGTGATTTGTACCTGCACTGGCTGGCCGGCGTCCGCCGTTGAGGGGGTAACCGCGGCCGCAGTTGGAACCAAATCGGGACCAATCGTTCGAAACCCGAGGACTATGAACGGGTAGGGAGAGATGTCTAAGTTGTTGTTCTCGCCTCCAAACGGCGCCGACTCGGGCACTTCGTTCAAAACATCACATTGAACAAGCACATTCCAGCTGCCGGGACCCACACCCTCGGGTACCTGGCCGGTCAGAAAATAGTCGCGCGATTCGCCCGGCGCCATGGTCGGCAGTACGAGCTGCGAGGCCATCAATGGGTCTTTGTCTCGCTGGAACAGCGTGTCGCTGGAGAGGCGCACCTCGACCCAGGAAGCGCGAACGACCGGCCCCGGCCCCATGTTGGTCACCCGTAGGGCAATGTTGACAGGATCACCCGGCCCGCCGCCCATCTCCATCACGAAGCCAAACGCGACCAAATCGGGCCATTCTTCGACCACGAGGGGAACGCGGACGGTCCCGATGGAGACGTAGTTATTGCTGCCCGGCGCATCGGGAACGCGAACCGTGATGTCCACCCAGTTTTGCGTGCCGCGATCGGGCGGCGCTTTAATGTCGCCGTAAGTAATGAAAGTGGCATCGTCCTGAGCCCCCGGTGGGATGATCCCTAGATTATATGCCATCCACGTGCTGTGAATGGGCGGCCAGGACCCCTCGTTGTCCAAAATGTACGCCGGATGAGCGGCGTCGCCCCACGGATATCCCGATGTGTTCAGGACGGACAGATGGATCGTGATCGTCGAAGCACGATAGCAGGGCTCGGCAGTGGCCGAGACGATTCGCCCCAAGGCGGCAAATCCCGCGGCCGATGAAAGGAGAACCGCCAGAATGAACGGCGCTACAATCGCCACCCTCGGGAGCTTCCGCTGTCTGCTTTCCACGCTTGCCACAGGAAGATCCTCCTTTTCAGGAGCCTTGAGATTCGAACGGCGCGATTTGGACTCACTTGGCCGGCGCCACAGTGGCGGCGGCCGCGCCGGCCTGGCTTTCGGCCATGCGGCCGCCCATGTCAATCACGGAGCGCGCCAGATTGTCGAGCGCCATGGCGATCTTGTCGGTGCTCTTGGCCAGGCCGTCAATGGCCGTGGCAATGGCTTTCGTCGCCTCGGCCTGCGCCACGGCCGCCTTGTTCGTCGCCGTGATGGACGCAAAGCGGTCGGCGTCGGTCTCGGCGACCGCCTGTGCGGCCGCCGGCGGCACGACGCTGGCCGGCCGGAACGCAATGGCCAACAGACAGATCGCAATGATGGCCAACAGAATGTTGGTTAGTCTGGACGATGGCGTCATGTTCATTCTCTCCTTGCGAAATCATCAACCCGATGTGCCGCCTGTCATTTCTTGCTCACGTCGAATTTCACGTCGTCGAAGAAGTAGTCGGGCAAATCCCATTGCACGTCAATCTCGTTGTACCGTTGTTTCTCGTTGTCGGTGAGCGCCTGGGTTTCCTTGATGATGTGGGGCGTCACAAACGCCATCAGGTCGGTCTTGCGGTTGCCGTAGGTCTTGCTCTTGAAAAGCCAGCCGAGCACCGGCACCTGTTGAATCCACGGAACGCCGAGACCGGATTCGGTGAACGATTGCTGGCGCAATCCGGCGACGACGGCCGTATCTTCGTCGTGGACGATGACATTGGTGATCGAGACGCGTTCGTCCACGGTCGGCCGCGCCTCGCCGACCTGGCCGATCAGGATTCGCTGCGTGGGCTGAATCTTCATCCGAACATAATCATTATTGGTGATGTTGGGCGTGATGGTCATCTGGATGCCGATTTGCTCGTAGCTATACGTTTCGGATTGAACGCCGCCGGCGCCAATCACAGTTGACTTATAAGGAATCTGGCGGTTGATGTTGATGGTGGCCGGCTGGTTATTCACGCTCACCACGCGGGGGGCGACAAGGGTTTTGGCCAGATTGGCGCTTTCGGCCGCTTCGAGGAGGGCCGACAACTGCATGGCCGTACCGAAAATGGAAACGTCCTTGCCAAAAGCCCATTTGGCCCCGCGGGACTCATTGGCCAGGTTCTCGATGACCCGGAGGCTGTCCATGCCTGTAACAGCGTTTCCTCCGACGCCGGTTAGGCTCCGCTGATCGAACGAGAACGGATTGCTGAACTGCCCCGCGGTGGGCGTGTTGCCGACGATGGGTGTTCCCGGCGGAGTAAACGTCAGTGGGGCGCCGCTGACCGGGTCGTAGCCATAAACGGCCGGCGTGCCGGGCAATGTCCCCAGAATGCTCTTGACGGGCAGGCCGAGGGCTTCGTTGGAAATGTTGCGGTCGAGGCGGGCCAAGTCCCACGTGATGCCGAGGCCGCGACTGAGGTCGGTGTTCATTTCCACCAGGCGGGCTTCGAGCATGACCTGTTTTTCGGGCTTGTCAATGCGCCCGATGACGTTGACCAATTCCTCAATCCGCAACGGCGAATCGGTCAGAATGAGCGCGTTGCCCACGTTGTCCACGCCGAGACTGCCCTGGACGATCGGGTCGAGGACTTTCTTGACGTCCTCGGCCGTGACCCAGTTGAGCGGAATGTGAACCGTCACCTCTTCGCGGGTGGCCGTGCGGCGCACCAGGCGGGCGGGGACGACGCGGTAGATGCCGCCGGGTTCGCGGACCATCTCCAGTTCGTTGGTGTGAAGGATGCTGCCGAGCGCCGGTCCAACGGTCACGTTGTTCAGCTCGAGTGTGACCCGGCCTTTGACTTGGTTAGGATCGAGGACGAGGTTGAGATCGGCGTGGCGGGCGAGAATCCGAATGGCGTTCTGGAGGTCGGCATCCTTGAACGTCAGCGAGACTTGCTTCTGAAACGCCGCCTCGCTCAGGTCCACGAATTCATAGCCGCGACCACCGGTGATGCGGGTGCCCGGCCCCTTGTCCTGGCCGGTTTCGGGGACAAAGGGTTGGGTGGATTTGATGACGTCGTATTTGGCCGATGGTGCGGCAGCCTTGGAGTCGGCGGCCGGCTTCGCGGTTTCTTTTTCCGACGGTTGGTTGTTTTTCGCCGGAGCCGCCGTGTTGGCGGCGGCCAATTCGATCGGCTTGGCCGGCTCCGAGATCAAACCCGGCGCCGGGAGCGGCAGCTCGGCGGGTCTGGCCGGTTCGGCGGCGGGCGGCGAACCTTCGCCCCCCTGGGCCGCGGCGGGAGGTTTCGCCATGGAATCGGCGGTCTCCGGAGCGAACGGCGTCAACGGAACGGGAAGGACGGACGTTTCGGATTTGCCGCGCGGCGATGCTGGGGTTGACGCCGCGGTCCCCCCGCCGAAGGCGGGCCACGAATCCGCCGAAGGCTCAAACGGTTTCTGCGCGCTGAGCTTCAGATAGTCGCCGAAAAGATCGTCTCGAACGGCGGTGGGAATGGCCCCGGCTGGGGAACCGGCGACGGCGCCCGCCGCGGATTCACTGACCGCGCCGGATTCGAGCGGCGGAAGCGCCGGCGCGGGCGGCAACGAAGGATCGGCCGCCGGCGTGAAACGGACCTCGAAGCGATTGCCGGTGTCATGGATGCTGGGAACGACCCAGCGCTCGAGGTCGTAGTAGAGCCTGACGCGTTGGCGTTCGCCCTCGCTTTGTGTGCCGAGGCGAAACTCCTTGAGGAGGGCTCCGCGAGGTTTGAGGCGGACGGAAGAGTCCCTCAAAACGGCCGGCTCGAAATCCAAGTAACCGTACTGCGCGCGTGGAAATTGGTAGTCGCGGTAGCGCAGCGCACCGTCATAGTCGAAACAGATTTTGTCCACCTTGCCGTCACGGAGGAACTTCGCCGCGCCGATGTGCGCGGGTTCGACGCCGGCGGCGGCGGCCGCCAGGCCTGCCACCGCGGCGATCAGGCAGAGTCGCCTACCGGCTTTTCGGGGTCGTGCGATCATAATGGTCATCGCTCCTTTCGCTTTCTGCGTCTCGGTCGCCAGGCCGCCAAACCACTCGAACATGTGCCACCGCGGCCGCGTGGCATCGCACTGCTGAACCCTGCGGGTGCAGGTCCATTACAGTCTTTGCCGATTCGTGCATCGGAACTAGGCCGTTCTCGCGTGCGGGTCCCACTTCGGAGTTGGACCGGCGCGGGATGACCTGCTCGATGCCGTAATCGCCACTGGTTAGACGAGAGCCGAAAGACCGCGACTTCCCCCTTTGCAAAAAGCCGGGTCATCTTGTGCTCGTCGAGGCGGTGTTGTCCTCCCTTTCCAGGATTCTCGGACTCTGTCCGATATGTCACTCATTCCCGACTCAGTTCGATCTCCACTTTGACGGGAATGCGGGTATTCTGGAACTCATAGACCACCTGTTCGCGTTTGATTTCGACGACCTTGACATTGGGGAACTTCGGAACAGTGCCGCCGGCCCGAAGCAGATCGTCGCCCACAAGGACGCGGTGGTCCTGCTTCGGGGATTGATCGAACACGATCCCCCTGGTGTTGGCCACAATCCAGGCCGGCAGTTCGGGGGGTTTGGTTGGAGTCGGCGTCACAACGACGCCGGCCGGCGGTATTTTCTCCATCGCCACGCGAATCTTGTCAATCTGGGTCTGCGCATTCTTGCCCAGAACGGCGGTCGGGTCCGCTTTGACCACCTGATCGAGTTCTTCGAGGGCCTGGATGTACTTGCTGCGCTTGGTTTCCACGTCGGTGGAGGCTTCCGCTTCCCTGACATAGATTAACGCCTGATTGAGGTGCTCGGTGCCGATGATCTCGGCGCGAATCCAGGGAACAATCATCGGATCGGGGCGTCCTTTTGCGTCATAGACAAAATGCTTGCGGCCAAACAGGAGTTTCTGAGCGACGGCGGGGTCCGCGAAGATGTTGAGCGCCACCGCCTCATCCACCTCGTGAATCGGCGTAACGCCGGTGTCAATCGGCAGCAAGCCGCCCTCGATCGCCAGCGGCGCGGTCGGCGACGTCTCGATGGTGACGACGGCCGGGGCCGACGTGGGCGGTCCCTCGGTGACCGGTCCGGTGGTGATGGGTGGGATCGGCTGTGGGATCACCAGCGGGGCGGGTAGCGGCGCCGACGCGGCGGTGCCGATGGAGCAAAGAATGACCGCCGCGGCCCAAGCTGCCAGGGCCACGACAGCCGCCGGGCTGATGCGCATTTGCCATCCTCGCCGGGACGTCATTTCGAGACTACCTCCTTCTTGGGGATCGGCTCCGTAAAGACAAACGTGGCGACCTGGACAACGACGGTATGGCGCGACGGCCGGTTCTTGTCATTGGAGACAGTCAGCGTCTTCACACGCATGATCTGCTGTGGATTCTGCTCGACCAGTGTCAGGAACTGCCCCAGGTCGTGATATCGGGCACGGCACGTGACCATGTAAGGGATTTCTTGATATGCTCCCATCGGCACGCTCTTGAGTCGGCCAATCTTAATGTCGGAGAGATTGGTTCGCCGAACGCATTCCCGCAGAATTTCCAGAAACTTGCTTGTGTCGGCGCTCCGGGGCAGGCGCTGGACTTTCTGATCGAGGTCCTGAATGATGGTGGCGATCTCCCCCGTGCGCCCTTCCCATTTCTTGAGCTCAGCAAGGATGCCTTGTTTCTTGGTCTTCTGCTCTTTCAGGGTTGCGATCTCTGTTCGAAGATTCCCGAGATCGGGATTGACGAACGCCCAGACGTAGTAGGTGAGCGCCAGGACGGCCACCACCCCGGCTACGAGGGTGGTCTGGAGGATTTTCTTGTCGTTTTCGCTAAACATCACTATTCCACCCCTTCATCTTTGCGCGAAGGCTTGGCCGAAGGTTCTTCGCCTTTGGCGGCTGCGCCGCCTTTCGCCGCCGCGGCCGTGGGAGCGGCCGGCTCCTCGAGGTCTTTGGGTGCGTTGAGTTTGGTCTTCAACGTGAACGAGAACATGGCGACGTTGCGTCCACCGACGTTCTGGGGCGCCACGTCGCCGATCTCAATCGTGCTGGTGAAGCCTTTCATGAAGTCCGACTTGACCTTGGCCTGCTCGTTGGTGCCCTTCATCAGATTGTCATAGAACTCGTTGATGAGGCGAATTCGCTCGGCGTCGTTTTCCGAGTAGGCAATCGCCTGAATCTGAAGGGCCTGGGTGATTTCGGGGTAGTAGATAATCGCCGGCTGCCCCTCGGAAGAAGGCTTGGTTTTTCGCCCCTTGCTCTTGACCGCCTGTTCTTTCTGCCATTCGCTGCGTTGCCGGCGCGACCCCGCCGTTTCCTTCTTGGCGATCGCTTCGGTCACCGTAAGGTTGGTGACATAGACATTGGCGGGGACAAGATCGGAGAGCTGGTTGATCTTTTCCGACCACAGGAGACGATCCTCGGGATCGAGGGCATAGACGATGTCGAGCATGCTCTTCGAAATGCTCTCGACCTTTTGGAGTTCGGTCGCGCTCTTCTTCCGCTTCTCGATCTCCGTGTCGAGCCGCTCCCCTTCGGTTCTCAAGTCTCGTGCGACGGACTGCACGCCGGACTGACGCTTTTTGATGCCGAAGTAATAGTAACTGCCGATCGCCCCGAACATCGCCGCGAGAACCAACATGGTCAGAGGCGAGATCTGGCGGGCGGGGACGGCGCGCTCGGCGGCGCGTCGTCGCTTGGCCTCTTTCTCTGGGAGCAGATTGATCCGAATCATCTACTCGACCACCTTTCTCAGGGCCAACCCAATCCCCACACCGAGCATGAGTTTGGACTTCTCGAGCAAGGCGCCATCCACATCGCGCGATTTCACTTTGATGCGACGGAGCGGATCAATGATTTCGACCGGCAGATTCAGCTCGCGAGACAGAAAGCGATCGAGACTGCGCATTTGCGACGTCCCGCCGCCGATAATGATTTTCTGAACGGGGTGTCCGTTGGGCTGGTTCTCGAAGAACTGGATGGAACGACGAATCTCGCCGACCAGACTGTTCAGGGTGGAGCGAATGACGCGGCCGGCCACCGCCTCGGGCGATTCGTCGCCGAGGTCTTCGCCGGTGATCTTCTCGACCGTTCCGCGGATCGTCTCGAGCAGCGACATTTCCTCGCTGGGTCCGGCGGCGGCTTCTTCGGCCGATTCGGGAGCGCCCTCGCGGACCTTCGCCTCTTCGGCAGCATTCCAGTCGCAACTGATTTTGGCCTGGATGTTCTTGGTAATCGCATCGCCGGCGATCGAAATGTCGCGCGAGAACCGCGAGACGCCGCCGATATAGATGTTGATGCTGGTGATTTCGGCGCCGATGTTCACCAGCGCGACGATATCGTTGGCCGACGGGGTGTAGTTGATCTCGAAGCAGTTGAGAAAGGCAAACGAATCCACGTCCACAATGAGCGGAGACAGCCCGGCGTCGCGGATGATTTCGAGATGGGAATTGACCAGGTCTTTCTTGGCCGAGACCAGCAGCACGTCCACCTTCTCGCCGTCTTCGGAGCGGCCCAAAATGACCGAGTCGAGGTTGACGTCTTCAATGGCAAACGGAATGTACTCTTCGGCTTCCCAACGCAAGGCGTTGCGCAACTCTTCCTCGGGCATGTTGGGCAACTGAATGTATCGGACGATGATTGACTCGCCGCTGACGGCCGTAACGGTCTGCTTGGCCGAGATGTGCGCTTGAGCGAGGGCGCGCTTGACGGCACTGACTTTGAGATCGTGGACGTTGAGCCCGGGCGCCGTCTTGTCCGTGCCGGCATAAATGTCGGCCATTCCGAACCGTTCCATCTCGATCTCGTTCTTGCCGACCCGGCGCAGCTGAACCGCCTTGACGCAGCTCGACCCAATGTCCAACCCGACTGCGGCTTTGCTGCCGAAGACCATGGCGAGACTCCTTCGTGACCGTCGTCCATACGAGTTCAACGACATCCCGCTCGTCGCCGAGCGAGTAACACCCATGAGGAAGAACACCCAAGAATTGGTCGGCACATCGGGCCGCGAAAGCCAGGCTTGCCGGAGGGGACTTCACCGGCTGCGGGCTGGACCTGGCCCCCCTTTTCACGCTCGTCGTGTTCGCCTTCTCAACCCGCGCGTCTGCATGGCACCAGCTTCTACTGTAGAGAACGCAAACTCGACAACCCAACTGCCAACAGCCCGAATTTGTAACTGAAAGGCAAAACACTATGCAAGTGAAAAATGACGTTCAGGACTGAAAAAATTGCACTTGCTTCTGCCGCCCGCCGGAGACGCTTTTTTTCGCTCCCGGCGCCCGCCAAGAATCGCCGGCGACCGGGACGATGGAACACCCCGAAATCAGCGCCGTTCATTCCCGTCTTTTGTTCTGCCGACTCCTTGACTGCTCGTCAGAACCGAGATGCGCCCGAGAGAACCGGGTAGAGTAGAGCGCTGGCGCGGCTTTCGCCTCGGAGGGCCAACGCGGCCCTCGTGCCAGCCCGCAGCGCCAGCGCTCCCTACTTCGCCAAAGCGCTTCGCGGCGGCGAGTGCGCGGCGTGAGCCGCTGCGGCGCGGCGAAAGCCCGACGACCCCGCCGGAGCCGATGGGTTCCACGCCTGTTGCTACACGCCCACCGCTGGCCGCCTTCGCGCGATGCACAAACGCTCGGCCTCCGGATTGACGGGTCTCGAGGCTCTTCTGGGTTCACTCCCGCCGTGCCGCAGGCCCGTCGCGGCAGGTCCGTTACGGCCTGCCGGTTCGCCACCGCCGCTTTCCGGCGCCTTGACCCGACGTACTTGAACGCTCCGGTCGCCCGGACTCGCCCCGTCGGGCGCTACACGCTGAACAGGCAATTCGCGTGAGAGGCTCCTTTCATCCTCCAAGTGGACAAGCACCTTCTCTCGGCATACGCGCATCTCCCGATTCTGGGAGAAGGTTCACACCCCTCTTAGTGCGTATCTATCAATAAACATGACCTTGTTGAGCACGATC